>Ga0307487_1000466_pt1 | contig 31980 bp, 27 predicted proteins | sample CBIW12metaG_FD_203665 | JGI IMG/M metagenome (GOLD analysis project Ga0307487, IMG submission 203665) | Sea-ice brine microbial communities from Beaufort Sea near Barrow, Alaska, United States - CBIW 1.2 | ecosystem: Environmental > Aquatic > Marine > Coastal | place: USA: Alaska | collected... | reverse complement strand
GTGATGCGTATATGAAAGCCAAAATGACCATTCTTTTGCTTACTCTTGTTGTAAGTGCTTGTGCCGCTCAGCCTACATCAATTATCACCGCTGATGGCAAACAGCTTTACGCTTTTAATTGTCGTGCAGGTCTCGAAAAATGCTATCAGCAATCTAGGAAATGGTGTCCTGCTGGATATGATATTTTTGATCATTCTAAAAAGACATCAACAGTAGTACCGCATTATGGCGAATATCCTATGATCCTAACGACAGAAAGCCTCACTATTCAATGTAAGTAGTGAAGCCGCCACCCTTTTTAGCTGTATTAATCTGTTCTTATACTGGATAACATTAAAATATTCGCTAAGTCCTAAGAGGATATTCGTTGTTGCGATAGATGACTAAATTAAGCCCATCACTCGGCTTACCACACGGGCACCACTGCTGCCTATTAAAAGGTTGACCTTGCTAGCGACAAGCATTAATACATAAGCCACAAGTAAAACAGACGACATAACTAGCACTATTTGGATTTTATCCCAAACACTTAATACGATCTTTGTTGTTAGTAATACGGCTACCAGCATGGCGCCAGAGCTTGTTATTGAAGGCAAGTTTAAAAATAGTCGTGTGTCTATGATGATCATTAAGAAGTTGTATTACTTTATCTGCTTTGCTTTAACCAAAGATCATTGTGAGGGCGACTATTCAGTCAGATATTCGAAATGCGTGAAATAGAATGGATAAAGCTCTCAGTCAGAACTTATCAATAACCAACAAGAATATTACTATCCCAGCCGATTCAACTGATGCAATTCGGCGTTTTGCTTTTTGTCACATTGAACCATTACTGTAATGAATACAGGTATTGTTTCTGTCGGATCAAAAACCGCAATTAAATGAGTTAAAAACAACGAAGATATGGATCTTTCAATGTAAATTATCTGTTTAAAAATTGTAAATCGGACCAAAATAAGTTGATAAGGATCGATGAACGATGAAACTAAACTGAGTTCTTATTGTAGTATATTTAAGGTTATTTTAAATCCAGCCAAATAGTGCATATAGTGGGTTGTTGATCAAATTCAAAATATGTCAGCTCAAGGATGAATTATATTGCCTTAATGATAGTATGATCAGCCAATAAGTAATTTTAATTAATCAATACTCAAAAGGATAACGTTATGTCTAAAACAGCACTAATTATTGTCGATTTGCAAAATGATTATTTCAAAGGTGGTAAATCAGAATTAGAAGGAACTGAAGCCGCAACGGTAAATGCAGCCTCTTTACTTAAACGATTTAGAGAGAAAGGCTTGCCTGTTGTGCATGTGCGTCATGAATTTCCAACAGCCGATGCACCCTTTTTTGCGCCTAATTCAGAAGGGGCAAAAGTATACCCATCTATGCAAGAAATTAAAGGCGAGCCCGTTGTTATTAAACATCAAATCAATAGCTTTCGTGAAACAGGTCTCAAAGAAATCTTAGATGAATTGCAGGTTGAGAATTTAGTGATTTGTGGTGCAATGAGTCACATGTGTATTGACGCTGTTACCCGTGCTGCCAACGACTTTGGTTATACCTGTACTGTGGCGCATGATGCTTGTGCGACATTAGCGTTAGAGTTTGATGGCGTTCATGTTCCAGCAAAACAAGTACACGCTGCGTTTATGGCTGCTCTTGGTTTTGCTTATGCGAATGTAGTATCAACAGATAAGCTTTTGGCTGAAATGTAGCATAATCTTATAAATACATCTCAAAAACAGAGCATTAACTGTGGCTTAAAATTTTTTATTTATGCTCGCACGGAATTGAAAGGATCAAGTCTAATAATCTGACTTGATCTGACAGATATGTTTGATTAAGTCAGAGATATAATCTGACTGATTTCGACTCGAAGCGAACATAAGGTAATTTAACATACAATAAAATAATACGTTGCCCGTCGAAATCATATTAATGACAAAAAAATCTGTCAGCGATGATAACGATTGAGAACGTTGATCTATGTGACTATTTGTTAGAGTAATGATTTATCTAAGGTGGTATTTCTTCCGCCACCTAAACCACAGAGTGCACACAATACGCTAGCAATAGCACATAACCATAAAGGCACACTCCAACTGCCTGTTGATGAGTGCAACGCGCCTGCAAGCATCGGCCCACCTGCCGCTAGTAAATAACCAACACATTGTGCCATGCCTGAAAGCGATGCAGCCTGATGTGAGTTATCAGTGCGTAAACCTACAAACGATAGCCCCAGAATAAAACATGCGCCAGAACTAAAGCCCAGCATTACCGTCCACACAAAGGCATATTCAGTCATATAGAGTAAGCCCAGTGCACTTATACTGCTTAGTAGTGCCAGCGTAAAACTAAGAACCCGTTGATCGTGTAATTTAGACAGTAGCGGTATTAACACCAAGCCGGGAATTGCTGTGGCAAATTGAAAAGCGCCATGATAAACGCCGGCTTGCACCGCTGTGTGACCCGTCTCGGTCAGTATGCTTGGCAGCCAAGTAATAATTATGTAATTTAAGAAAGAGTTTAAACCTAGTAGCAGCGAAATTTGCCACGCTAATAAATAACGCCATACACTTTTTGAAGATGTAGCTTGTAGTGTATCGATATCAGGCTTGGTATGTTTACCTAGTTGAGTTGTCCAAACAATGATGGTGCTTAGGGTAATGACCGCTACTGAAGCAAGTGCAAGTTGCCAACCTAATGCATTTAATTGACTGAGCGGAAACACCATCGCCGAAAAACCACCCGATACCACACCCATGGTAAGCACATAGCTTGACGTCATTATGGCAACTTTTGTCGGGAAATCACGTTTGATGAGACTGGGTAACAGCACATTTGCAATAGCAATTCCGACACCAATAATAGCTGTGCCAATAAATAACATGGCGAATGAATTAAAAATTCGAGCTGAAATCCCCAGCATGATAAGTATTAAAGCGATAAACAAGGTGTGTTCTAGACCTTGTTTTTTAGCTAGTGATGCAGCCATAGGTGAAATAATGGCAAAGGCAAGCAACGGTAAAGTGGTTAAAAACCCCGCTTGTGCTGCGCTTAGTTGAAAGTAATGAATAACTTGCTCTAATACAGGCGCGATACCGGTAAAAGGTGCCCGTAAATTAGCGGCAATGAGCAAAATACCGATAACGAGTAATATGCCCGAAAAGCGTGTTTGAAATTTGTTATTCAATCGTGACAAAGTCATTAAGTTTTTTAATTTTATGTTGTTAGAATAATGACTAGTATAAAGGAATAAGCCGCTATATAATTTAGCACTAATGACATTTAATAACTAAAAACTGACATTACGATGTATGAACTAATTGGCTGGGATGAAATCAAAGATTTTGAAACCATGCCGCAATCCATTATAGCTAAAATAGAGTACGCTCACGCTAGTCATGAAATTCCTTTACATACTCATCCAAAAGGTCAGTTGATCTTAGCGATGCATGGCTATGTAACGTGTGAGGTATCGACAAAAATGTGGATGGTACCGGCCCATAGTGCTATTTGGATCCCGGCAAATAAATTACATAGTAACCGAGCATCAGATAATGCTCAATTATGTCACTTATTTATTGATAACACGTTGAAGGGTATGCCTCAAAACACCTGCACATTAGCTATTACGCCACTAGTTGAAGCCTTAATGTGTCAACTTGCCAGTGAAAATCAACGCTACACTTCAAGCAGTAAAATCGCACGACTTGCACGTGTATTATTTGATCAACTCCTCGATATGCCTATTCAGCCTCTTGATTTTGTACTATCCAAACATGCTGTAATTCAATCCATGAGCCAGCAACTAATCAACCAGCCTAATGATAGAAAAACGCTTTCACAGTGGGCTGAACAATTTGCATTAACTGAGCGAACATTGGCACGACTTATCAAAAATGAAACGGGTATGACCTTTGGAAAGTGGCGAACGCAGCTACATATCATTGTTTCATTGCAAGCGCTTTCAGATAAGAAAAGTGTGCAACACGTATCTGAATTATTAGGTTATGAGTCAGTCAGTGCCTTTATTACGATGTTTAAAAAGGTAATGAAAAAATCACCGATGAAGTACATGAATGAATTAAGCGTTTATCAGTTGTAATCTCACTTAATTATTGCGTTATAGCATTTGCTAAGAAAATATAATAATGGCCTCTAACACTATTACCAAAAACGCTCATTAAGTTACAAACTCATGGTTATAGCAATGGGCATTAGACTACATAAAATAGAGATTTTTCGCATAGTTCGATTAGCATCAAAACTTATACTATAGGCCTTAACTATTTAATAACTAGGGGACCGCTATGATAGAGCCTGAAGCCCCAAAAAATGAAGCTGAACGTTTACGTTAATAACACTAAAAATTCTTGATACTTCACACGAAGAGCGTTTTGATCGAGTGACACGTATGGCGAGACGCCTGTTTAATGTCTCTATCTCACTGGTCAGCCTGATTGACGAAGATCGTCAATGGTTTAAATCTAAACAAGGGATTGATGTTAATGAAACGCCACGCGACATATCATTATGTGGGCACGCTATTAATCAAGACGGATTGTTTATAATTCCGGACGCTTCAAAAGATGAGCGATTTTTTGACAATCCTCTTGTTACAGGGGCTCCAAATATTCGTTTTTATGCAGGTTATCCTCTTAAACTAAGACAAGGAATCAATATAGATACTTTGTGTCTTATCGACTCTAATCCTAGAGGCTTAAACGAAGAAGACCAGCAGTTGCTTAGTGATTTGGGAGCGATAATTGAGCAAGAAATACAGTCAATTCAGATTGCTACGTTGGATGAATTAACGCTTATTTCTAACAGACGCGGCTTTTTGAATCTGGTCGATCATACCTTCAAAGTGTGTCGACGTAATAAATTATCAATGACATTTATTATGTTTGATTTAAACAAGTTTAAGACGATTAATGACAGTTATGGTCACCATGAAGGTGACTTAGTTTTAACTTCATTCGCACACGCTATGCTTGATTCGTTCCGTGACTCCGAAGTGATTGGCAGACTTGGTGGTGATGAGTTTGTTGCTATGCTAAGTGATTCAGATGACGTTAAGACGGATATCATATTAGAGCGATTTTCTGCTGCTATTGATAAGGTCAATGAAACTTTAAATAAACCATACAAAATTGAATATAGTGCAGGTGTAATGCATTTTGAGCACGATACGGATAAATCAATACACGACATGATTAACGAGGCAGATGCCGCGATGTACGCAAATAAGAAAGCTAAGTATCGATAGGTTTAACGTAGTCAAGGTTGTCTAAAGCATCTGGTTTGTCTTAAGTTAAGATGACCTATCGTTCGTATTGATGATGGCTTAAAGTATGATTGAGCTGCAGCATTTTAGAAAACTAATTCATAGTCTCTTAATTTATGACTCATGAGGTGATCTAATCTATTTTTTGAAAAACAAATAGCTCATTTTCTTCCTTATCATAGAAATGCAATTTTAATGCTTTGAGTGAAAATGACTGAACATTGCTCATATTTTGATGAAATCTATCTGTTACATCCATATCCATGCATAATTTTCTAGTCGTGGCAATCGCACCAAATATAACTTTATTTCCGTCGAGGCTTTTAATGGCCCCCGTAAAATTATTGCAGCCATCATTACCTAATATTTGCTTTTCACTTAAGTTAATTTCCAGTCTAGGTCTTTCCTTATTCTTCAAATTCAACGTTACCCTGAATGGTTTCCAATGCCCATATATCATTCAGTCTTAAGCTGCCATTAATAACTTTGACCAAATGATAGTTGACTAAAGCGTCATCTGCTGGCGTTTGCTTTGATGTGACGGGTTGTTCCGCTACAATTATTTTATAAATATAGCCTTGTTCGTATTCAAATCCTTGAATTGTTGAGTGAGAAAGCGCCCAACCATCAGGCTTCAATTCATTTCCTTGTTGAATTTGTAGACATTCCATCGAGCCAGTGTCAGCACATTTAGATTTCAAACTATTTACCCAATAAATCTTTTCATCGGTTTGCAATGAAGCGTCATCAGCTTTAGTCATTTCTGTTTGATTATTGTTGTTTGTTTTTGAACAAGCAAAAAGAGTGAGTGACATAAATAGAACAAAAATGAATCGTTTATGCATAGTACTTTCCTTGGTTGGTTTATTTGTAGCTTAGCCTATATGTCGATAAAGCAAGAATAAGCTTTATCGTAAAGTAAATACTTTTTGATGGAGTTTATTCGGTATAAGACCATGTTTAATAAGTTCTTTTTATAATCTTTTACAACACTCAGCGGACCCACAAACTAGACTCTGATATTTTTCCAGTTAGGCACGTGCGTTAAGATCAGCTTATTATCAAAACGTCCCTTTACATTATCTACTGTCAAATGCAGTATCATCTTTGATACCTTAGGCATCTGCAAATAAATTAGCGCTAACGATTTGATTGATTTAACGAGTCAGATGGAAAAGAAATAATTAGAAAGTTACAGTTAATATGGAAACATTATTACGTCAATATTTGTTAGTTAGATGTCGAGACAACAATTACTCAGGAATTTTAAATGAGCCACACTATTGAATCGCCCGTTACTCAGTTACTCAATCAGCTGTCAATTACCTTTGATGTGATTGAAATTCCATTAACTGAAGACAAAAAGCCAATCCGTAATTTAGAAGCGTTATTAACTGCTGAAGGCCGTGATCCGTCATCGGTTGTACGTAGCTTGTTGTTTAAAACAGGTTCAGGTGCCTTTGTATTACTGGGTGTTGCTGGTGGTGGCCGTGCCGACTGGGCCGTATTACGTAAACATCTTGATGAACGTAAACTTCGCATGGCTGAATTTGATGAGGTCAGCGAAGTTACTGGTTATATTGTCGGCGCTGTTCCCCCTATTGCTTTGCCGGAACCAATTAAGATTTTGCTGGATAAAAGCGTGATGAATTATGATATGGTTATTATTGGTAGCGGCATACTAGGCTATGCCTTGGTGCTATCTAGCAAAGATCTTCAAACCGCTATGAATGATGCGGATATTGGCGATTTTGTAAAAGTATAACGCGCTGATTAATGAGATGACGCAGTATAGTTTGAGGTAACGTTGATTATTTTTTACGGTATTTATCTATGTTAGAGACAGCTTGTCTTAGCATACAATGCTGTATTTCTTCATAGCACTGTGCGAACAACATTATTTTCATTGTGACTCTCTTCTTAAACTTTACAGTAATGCACTTTTCCTTCAGTTATACCTTCTGCCTAATTATCCGCGTCGTCGATGAGAGGTTTTAGATGAAACACTTTGTTCATTCTAGCAGAGCATGAGGAATCTGATAATATGAAAAAAATCAACCAACGCAGACAAAAATGGAGTAGTTTGATAATCTGCTTTACTGGTTGGCGGAATGGTCATGGTATGAAGGGATTAAATGGAGATTACATAGAAATATGATAATAAGAATCATTACAGTAATTATGTTATGGAGCGTTTCTCATATAACACTTGCAGCGGACGATCAATTGCTTACCGGGACTGAAATGTTGACGTCCGTAAAAAAGCAAATTAACAACATTAATACTCAGCAATTGCAGGAGCAACTTAAGAAAGATCCAATGACGCTGCTAATCGATGTCCGATCTGATGAGGAGATTATGTTGCAGGGAGGTACGATTGACACTGCTTTGAATACTGTAATCCCTCGGAGTTGGCTTGAATCTCGTATCGATCAATATGCAGTAAGTAAAGATACTCCTATCATTGTGTATTGTGCAGAAAATATTCTTAGTCCTTTTGCCGCCAAGACACTGATGCAGATGGGATATAGTAATGTAATGAATTATGCTGACGGGTTTTTTGAGTGGAAAAAAGCCGGTTTAGCCATTAATGTTCCTGATAAAGAGCTAGATTCATTTCTCTATAGCAAACCAATACGTGTAGCAGAGGGTGTATGGTCTGCAATCGGCGCAACAGCTCCACCAAGTTATGCCAATTCAGGACATAACAATAATCTCTCATTCATTGTTACAAGTGAAGGTGTGGTGGTAATCAATGCAGGAGATAATTATCTGCTAGCCAGCTCACTTCATGATGAGATCAAAAAAATTACTTCGCAACCAGTAAGATATGTCGTGCTTGAAAATGAGCAAGGTCATGCCTCATTAGGCTCCAATTATTGGAAAGAACAGGGCGTCCCTATCATTGCACATAAAGATGCTGATGCCGCTATTCATCAAGAAGCGTCTCGTTCGCTGGAACGGATGAAATCTTACGCACGAGATAAAGCGTGGAAGACGCAGGTGGCCTTCCCTGATCAAACGTTTGATGAAAAACTGATACTTGAGTTGGGTGGACAACGTATTGAATTACTTTACTTGGGTCCAGCACATGGACCTGGTGATATCGTCGTTTGGTTACCCGATAAAAAGCTCGTTATCGCAGGAGATATGGCTTTTCATGAACGCATGCTACCTATTTTTGAGCATACAGATACCGCCGGCTGGTTAAAGACTTGGGATAAATTTGCTGCATTAGGAGCCGAAATTGTTGTGCCAGGTCATGGTGGTCCAACCAATATGGCTGAAGTGACTAAATATACCCGTGATTATGTGGCTTATATGCGCAGTGAAGTACAAAAAATATTGGATGAAGGAGGTGGGTTGAATGATGTTTACAACATTGATCAGTCTGCCTATTCCCATCTGCACACATATCAAGAGCTAGCAAAACTCAATGCTAGTACATTATTCCGGATGATGGAATTTGAATAACTAGAAACTGTTGTGGCTGTCGAAGCCGCAACAATTTGGGTTAGAGGAGGAGCAAAAAGCTTAATCTATGATGCATCGCAACCAGGGGAGGTTTTAGCCATTTCGTTATCGCATTGCCCCAAATAGTGATAGCTTTTTTTAAGCATACAACGCTGTATTTGGTCGAAATTATTCAACGAAGCCTCGATGAGTTTGACTTGCCAACCACCCTTCATAAGGTTTGCCAAATAAGGGGTTATCCATACAACGCTATATTTGGTCAAATCAAGGCACGTATTGATAACCCATATTTTTCATACAATTAACCCATGCGATGCTGAGCCGTTCGCTAGTTGTCCAAATTGTCTCTTCAGGTAACTTTTGTTTTGTCTCATCACGATCATTTACGCTGTTTGGGTGTGTATCCGATCTGCTTCCTCCACAGACTACTGAGTCCTCTCTCCTCTGCTCTGCCCTTACTCCAGATTTTTCCCAATAATGTAGGTAAGGTTTGATGTTTTTACCAGCATTTGGATTACCATTCATCCATTGGCCGCCAATGCCACAGGCTGTCAATAAAATACTCATAACGATGGAAATACACAATTTCGTCAAAATACTCATTGGGCACCTTTCAATAAAACGGAGATTGCTTGCCAAACAGCTGGCGATAATAGTTCCGCTGAGGCAAATGGTGCAGACGGCAAAATGGCTGTGGTAGTAATTAAATTGTCGTAAATCTTACGCTCTGCATCCGACATGCCTTGTTTGATATTGCCCTGCTCATCATACAAACCACTCAATTTGACTCCAATCAGGTCATGCGTACCATCTAATGCTTCGATGAACTTGTCTTGCCAACTGCCTGCTTCATAAGCGGTGCCAAATAGAGTGCCTTTCCAGCCTTGGATACGTCCGACGCACTACATGGAACGATGCGATAGCGAGTAAGTAGTGCAAGCCCGCAGTAGGAGTTGGTAATTACAGCCGCTTTCGTAGCGTAGCGAAGAATAGTGCAGTAATTACATCCTCACTCCGTCAGTCGCTTGAGAGCCTAAGCGTTAGCGAGGTGACGAGGACGTCTGGGGCTAATGGTCGTCGACGAACGGAGTTGAATTAAGCCATGGATGGATTAATTCTTTCACGAGTACGGCGACACGCTGGTCTGATACCAGCAGTCTCCTTGCCTCAGTCAGTTTTAATAAAGGTGGCAAGCATAAAGCTGTCCCTTTATATCTATCAACATACCAGCATCATTTCCTTATGTGGCACTCGTTAGGGTATAAAAAGAGGGGCGATAAGCTTAATCTATGGAGCACCACAGCCAGGGGTTGCTATCATTATTTCATTGTCGCATTTGCCCATATAGTGATAGCTTTTTTTAAGCATACAACGCTGTATTTGGTCAAAATCATTTACCGAAGCAGCATAATTTCCATCGCGACTTCCTCCGCACTCTATCCAGTCTTGCGCTCTCTCTCTAGAAATACCTCCGGTCTTATCCCAGTCGTCGATAAGAGGTTTTGGGTGTAACAATCTGCCTAATGCTGCTTTATCGCAATAAACTGTCGCAGTTTGTGGCCCACAAATATGTCCATTACCAATCACACATGCTGTCAATAGCAGGCTGATATACATAGTAAAAAAAAGCTTTATCCCTCTTTTCATTTTGCAGATCCTAACAAAATTGAAATCGCTTGCCATACTGCTGACGGCAACAATTCTGACATAGCAAAGGGTGTTGAAACGGCTATAGCTCCCGTAGCGCTCCAAATATTTTGCGTCGTTATGATCATCTCTGCTCTCCCTCTCGTTGCATTTCCCTGTTCATCATATAATCCACTCAGTTGTCCTCCAATCACATCATGCGAGCCACCAAAAGATTCTATGAGGTTGTCTTGCCAGCTCTTCGCCTTGTAGGCTATGCCAAATAACGTCCCTTTCCAACCTTGGATACCACCGGTTATACCAGACATCTTTTTACCTTCGTCGCTTTCCAAGAATGCGGTTAAGCTCATCTTGGCCGCTTGTGCGTCGAATTGTACCTGTCCTTTTTCATTGAGATCGAGACTTCCATCATTATTATGTTTACATCTTTCATTTTCAGCTCCGCATAACAAATCCAAATTAATTCGTGTACCACCAGTTGCAATACCATCTCCACGTACTCCATCGCTTTTGCCCTCGAGGAGGTTACTCAATACAGTTATGCCGTCAGTAATCCCTGCGAACTTCTTTGAACTCTCAATAGTGATTTGCCGCATCTTCTCCGCAGCCAATGACAAACCCTCTTTAGTAAGTGCTTCTCCACCCGTTCCAGTCACTGCACCAATCAGGACATTCATAACGCGCTCTTGAGTAGTCAAGTCGCTTAATTGAGATTGTATCGCTACTTTTTCAGCATCATTACTGGCGTTTTTGAGTTGTGTTTGCAAGCTTGTTCTTTTGCTATACACGTAGGTTTCAACGGCCTGGTTGGCTTGTTGTCCAAACGCTTGTGTAATTTGTACTTGTGCTTGAATTTCTTTGGCCACTTTTTCTGCATCAAAGATAGGTTTTACTGTGGTTGCTAAGTTATTACCATGACTGTTCACTGCAATTGGATTGCCGTTAGGCCCTATTTCAACATGTACGTCACGACTGAGTTCAATTTCGTTAAGGTCGTTATCGTTAGCAATGTTAATAGTTCCTTCACTAATGGCACTGATGCTAGTGCTGTTGGCTTTGTCATCATCAGAACCTATGCCTGCCCCTGAGAGTGTAGGTTTGCCACTTTGTGAACCCACTCCTATACTTGTGGAGATTGCATTAGCTTCATATTCAGCTTTATTTTCGATGTCAATTATAGTGAAAGTTTCAGTGGTTAGGCTGTTGGTTGCTTTAGCGGTAGAAGCAATCACGGCCCCTGACAGGTTAGTGTTGCCATTGACATGAACTTGAAATCCACCATCACCGGCCATGATACCACTTTGTTCAATTACGCTCGCATAGTCAGAGTTAGTGGCGCTTTTGCTGTAGTTAACACTACCGCCTACTTTGCCGTAACCTACTGACAGACTTCCGCCTATATCTTGTTGTTTTGAAGTATAAGTGCTGGTGTCTTGCAGGCTTTGGATGTTGAGGTTGTTACCCACATCAGCAATGACCTGTTGTCCACTGACGATAGCGCCTTTTAGAGTGGTGTCGCCGCCTGATTGAAGTTGAACGGTGCCACCACTTTGTACAGTAGTTTCTGTCCACGTGATGTCTTGACCATTTTCACTTCCTTCACCTTCTGAAGCGGCGATATTGAGCATCAGACCGTCGGTACCATAGCTGACACCTACGCTAGAACTGCTAGAGCTATTTGTGGAATTAAGACTATCGGTGTTCGCCGCTGCCAGTAAATTGATTTGATCTTGTGCTTTAAGAATAAGGTTATTACCAGCTTTGATTTGGCTGCCGATAATATTAACATCGGACTTATCGCCTGCGCCAGTAGCATTAATGGCAATATCACCGCCAGCTACAACGTTACTGCTCAGTACTTTTGTGATAGTTTGATTGCTTTTACTGCTGTTTTGGCTTGAGCCGAGACTAACTGATACATTGATTCCACCTACTTTATCGACTGCATTTGCATCGCGGCTAGTTGGATTGCCAGGAGTATCTGTGCTGGCGATTTGATTCTCCTTATCGCCTATTTTGCTACCCTGACTTGCGTTGATAGTATGTAAGGCATTGTTTGCCGACAGTGCTATGCTGCCTGCAGCAAGCAGTTTCATTCTATTATTGCTAGTATTATTGGCGGCTTTTATCATGTGTAGGCCTGTTTGTAACGCACTGATAACAGGATTAGCTATGGCAACAGTTAAGCCACTTTGTGTGAAATCGCTGGTTTGTTCATTAGCATAAAGGTTTCTAGCAGCTTCAATATCGATTTGTTGCGCCTTAATGTCAATATTACCTTGTAAAGCGAGTATGTCACTACCTGTTTGTTGATACGCTTTGCCTGCGTCAAGGTCTACATTACCTTGAAGGCTGCCAACCTTGCTGGCTATGTTACTGATCTGCTGCTGATGGTTAGTGGTGGCTAACTTTTGACTACCTATAGTGAAACCAACACCGCCAGAGCTAAATATACCTGATTTTGATTTCTTATAAAGGTGGGTCTCATCATGTATTTGCTGTGCAGCTTCGATTGTCAGATTATTTTGAGCGCTAATATTGGTATCGTTTGTAGCAACGATATTGCTGCCACTCACCGTTATATTATTGCCTGCCTTTAGGGTGATGTTTTCGCCACTTAGTGTGCTTGATATCACACGGGTTTCATTAAGTGTATCGCGACTTGATTTACTTCTAGAAGATAGAAAGCCACTTTTTTGGGTATGATGGGCAGAGTCTTCATTGCGCGTAGTTTCGCCATGATCTATCGTTAGATTATTACCAGCCGAAGCACTTAAAGCACCTTTTACACTGGTGACATTAGCTGCACGAAGGACGATGTCGTTATTTGCAGCTAAGCTTACATCACCTTGAGTTTGAATTGTGGTTCCTACCTGATTAGTGCTGGCTAAATGGCCATAATTAAGCGCATCCCACGTCACGCTGTTGAGCTTCGATTCAGTTACCGTCGCTAATGTGAGATCGTTTTTCGCGCTTAGACTGGTTTGCCCCTCGCTACCTGAGTTGATGATAGTGGCCGCCGTCAAGGTCATATTATTACCCGCACTGGCAACTAGAATTCCATTGGGATTGGAGACATATAATCCTGCCACTCGGTCAACTGCAGTGCGTGTAAAGCGGCTATTACTAGTGACGTTGTCAACGGTCGAGGTGGTGGCGGCAATGTTGATATTGTGTCCAGCAGATACGGATAACACATCATTCCCTGAGAAGGTACCGCCAAGATTGTTGATATCCTTATCGGCGGTGAGAATGGTATTAGTGGAAGTAATATCTCCACCTATATTATTGATATTTTCTGCAGTGAGAGAAACGATCTTTCTACCTGCAATGGTACCGCTGTTGTATAGATCTTTGGCAAGATCAAGCTGTATTTGCTCACCAGCAATTAAAGTTCCATCTGCATGCATATCGCCGGCTTTCGGTCGCATATAAACTTGTGGTACCAATACATTTTGCTTACTACCATCAGCTAAGCTGACAGATTTTTCTATCAACCACACGATATCTGAGGTCAGTTGGGCGATTTGAGTCTTCGTTAGGACGACACCTGGGACTAACTGATGAGTATTAGCAAAAGTGACGCCTTGCATCATTAAAGCCTGGTATTGACTCTCTTCATTACTATAGCCATCTATAAATCGTCTACCGGTTAATTGGGCTATTTGATCTCGTATCAATTTTTGTTCGTAAAAACCATCACCCAGACGCTTGAGTGTCGTTGCCGGATCAACAGCTAGTTGAGTTAGCATGTAGTCAGAACTCAACCAGCTGTGATAATTGGCAAACTGAGGATCAGTTTCGATAAGATAATGGCTTGCCGGATCGGTTTGTGTTTGAAATAGACTGTTGTTTGGTAGTGTGATATCAGTTGTAACATTTTCGGCTGAGCCCGTTGTATGAGCCAAAATATGAGTTTCTGTACCGCCAACGGTTGAGTAGCCCTCCGTTTTTGTGACAGGTAAGGTCACTGTTTTTTTACTTATGGGTACATTTCGAGTAAATGGTCCTCTTAATTCATATCCATCAGATGTGTTCTCATAAATGCTGTATTCATCTATTAATGTAATTGTTTTAGTGCCTTGTGCAGCAATATTAGTGAGGCTTGCTAAATCTCCTTGCAAGATACCAGCGGCAATAATCTGACTTTTATCATTTGTGAGATTAGAGCCATATAGTGTGAGACTTTCTCCTGCTAAGATTTTTGCTGGATCGCTCTGAGTAACCACAGGCGTATAAATATGTTGGGTAAAATCATGATAAGTATGATCTTCCAGCGAGTTACCCCTGCAGCCTGGCATTGCGTAATAACCACTACAGTCCTGTCCCATATGATCTTCAAAGAATTTAGTGGTAGTGAGCTTTAATGAGGTCGAAAAATGTGCGTTGGTATTATTAAGTATCGCCGTGACGATTTTAAGATCACCCAATGCTTCAATTGTCGCACTGCTGTTGTTAAGCGATGAAGCTTGTCCTGTCGCCATATGGCTGGCATCTAATCCGCCGCCTATGAACATATCATCAGCACTAAATACTAAGGCATGTTCGTTGTTAGTAATCGTTGATGCACCGATATCAAGTTTGCCTCTAGCAGCAATGACAGGGGCATTACTCAGTTCAGCCTTATTGTTGAGCGTCGTAGCTGCGATCGCTACATGATCGCCATAAATACGACCCGTACCTAGATTGTTAACAGTACTTGCATTAATGAAAGTATTACCGCCATCAATCAAGCCGCGATTGGTCAGCTTGTGTGAGCCGATTGCAGTGAGCTGGGTGGTAGAAGCATTAATTTTCCCTGTCATTTGATTGTCTATAGCAGTTGCACTCACATATAGTTCATTGCCCGCGGTCAGCTCGGACTGATTAGTCACACTGCCATGCGAAGTTAAGGTCATATCGTCATTTGCACGAATTATTCCTGTATGTATATAGTCGTTAATAAGGTGGACAGTGAGGTCACCATGGCTTAACAACTTACCGTTACCATTAAGGCTGCCACTATTAATGACAAAATTCTCATTAGCAACGAGAGTGGCGCCTGTATTATTCAGCGTGCCTGACAAATTAACTGTCATCAGATCCTTCGCCAAGACTGTTGCATTAGTGGCGTTAATGTCGCCGCTACTTGCTATCAGGCTTATATTATTGCCAGTGGTTTGACTACCACTGAGATCCTGTGATTGTGCGGTACTAGATAAATCTCCTGCGGCAATGTTCTGACCCATTGCGATGATACTCTGTGTAGCCGAAACGTTTAAATTACCCGTTTTTCCTAAAGTACCATCCATGTGGATACCTGCACCTAACAGACTAGAAGCAGTGCTGCTAATGGTGCTGTTGTTACCATTTGCATGCAGATTGGCTTCATTTCTCGCTGCAATAGTGCCACTATTAGTGATATTACCTTGCGTGGTGAGCGTCGAATTACCTTGAGCGTAAAGCGTGCCACTATTGTTAATCTCACCACTAATAATCGACGTATCGTCAGTACTATTGATCTGCCCCGTGTTAATTAACGCGCCATCAGTTGTGAGGGTAAACTCACCAGCATTGGCACCGATGTTGCCAGCATTACTCACACCGACACCATTTTCTGTGCCTACAAGATGGATTTTGCCTGCATACATTCCTCCGAGTGTGGCTACATCGATGGCAATGGTCGGTGTTGTTCCTATTCCTTTAATGGGAGTGATAGTTGTTTGATCAGTGTTGACGCGATTAGCGCCAGCAGTAACATTAAGATTATTTGCCCAAATGCTTGTATTGACGACGACAGAGCGGGCAATTATATCGGTGTAATTACTTTGGTCACTAACTAGCCCTGCTCCTTGTATGGTTACGTTGCCACGTTCAACTAAATAGCCGTCAAGTCTTCCGCCATTGATGATGGGTTGTCCGGTGGTAAGACTGGCTCGATTAGCATTGATAAAACCACAACCATCACAACTAATACCTGAAGGATTAGCAACAACGACTTGAGCTTTATCACCTCCAACTTCGATAAAGCCATTTAGTAGACTTGGATTACTGGAATTGACTTCATTGAGGATAATACGAGCCGTACCACTGGCAAGTGATGGATTGCCTTGAATCCAGCCGCCAAGTTGAGTTTGCACGTTATTATGTGCATTGTTTAAGATTGCACCTTGAGAATTAACATCGAATTGACTATATGTATTACGTGACACGCCAGCGGCACTGGGCGTATTGATATTGACTTTTGGCACACCATTGGACGTTTGAAATACCCGGGGCTGTTGGTCAATGGGTGCCGATGAATCAGCAATAATGCCGCCAGCGACCGATAGTGAAATCTGCCCTAAAAATGAGGTCAGTGCTAGCCAAGATAGTGCTTTAATATGTCGTCGAAAATCGACCATAATGTCTATGCTGTTATCCATAACAGTTGCCACTCCAATTATTAACGTTTAGTACTGATAAACCACGTTGAATCCGGCCGTCTTGCCACCCTGAAAGCCATCAGGTTTTGAGATTGGTGCGCCAGCAAAAAGGTCGTATTGCAGTCCCTTATAAGCACCTCGTAAACATAGTACGCCACCAGTAAGATGCGTTCCGAGCAATAGATCGGCAGAATGGCCACTGACATGACCATAATCAAGTCCTAGATAAAATTCTTGTCTACTGTTACCAAGTGGAATTCCAAGATCATTTCGTAATAACCAGCCACGTTCTGCCGATAAGGTATTTTCACCATCAAATCCGCGAACGGTGTAACGCCCACCGATAGCAAATCGATCTTGAGGGATCAATGATGTTTGATTCCATTGGGTTCGCAACGATCCGTTATAACGTAATGCTTGCCCAGCTAATGAAAATGGCACATTGAGCATAACTTGCGAGGTAATAATTTGCGGACGAGCAGTACCTTCATTAAAGGCTTCTTCGGGAGCTGCCAAGGCATGCATGGCGCCGGTACCATGACGATATGCTAATTTAAGATTTAGCGTCGAACGCCCCATAAATTCACGGTGTGCAAGTGCGGCTTCCCATCCTGCCATTCGGCGACGTTGAACTTCAACTTCAGTGTCATCAATGTAGTTGTTAGAGCTCCGAACATAGCTGCGGATGGAAGCGGTGGTTTTTCGAGAACTATCGCGGTAAATCAGTCGGGATAGTTTAATTTCACTACCTCGACTTTCGCCGCTGTAAATGTAGTTTTCATTCAGTCCAACAACGGTTTGATGATAATTGTAACTATTGGTAGTCAACCCTAACGACCAATAACCAAACGGAACTGAATAATGAAAGATATAACTACGTGTACCGTGTTCTTTATCCTGACCACCGCCAAGATTGTGACCAAAACTGGCATAAAACAAGTCGTTGATTATGAGCGGATTATCAAGAGAGAGTGTAACGTTGCCTTGTGTTTTGCCTGTAAATTTTGAGCCACCATCATCAACGCTTAGTGTGATTCTAAATGGAGTGTCTTGTTGGTAATGGATGACTAAGTCGCTCTCACCCGGTTGAATATTATCGCCCATTGCAGGTTCAATTTTAATGTCAACTTCTGCTGTTGGCACTCGTTTAATGTTCTCCAGGCCTTGTTCAATATCTCTTAGATTAAGCAGATCACCTATTTGTATTGGCAATGCATTCTCATATCGGCCACGCGGGCTTGAGTCTTGCGAGAATCGAATCTCGTGTAGGCGTCCAGGAATAATTGTCAGGTATAAGGTGCCTAATTTAAGATCTTGTGGAGCAACTAAAACACGTGTGGTGACGTAACCTCGGCCAATAAGGACATTTTGGATCCGTGTAAGCACTATATTAATACCTTGAGTGCCTAAACATCGACCAATAGCAGGGTCATCTTTTGGTGAGGCGGATTCAACTGCAAATTGAAAATGGTTTGCTAATTCACCGATTAGTACGATGTTTGAAATAGAAAAACATGGCGATTCACGGTCAGGCAGCCGTTTAATTGAATCTGGAATGCTGGCAACTGGCAAGCGTACGTCAGGCCGTTGTTCTTGCCCTTCTCTTAAATACTGCTCACGTTCTTGCTGGCGTAATAGTTGTTGACTTGCAAAATCAGCTGTTACTGCTAAAGCTGACTTACTCAACAATAATCCGCATAGCAAAAGCCATACTATGTTTTTGAACTTTATAGGAAAAAATAGTGGTGAAGACAGGTAAGTTCCAGATCGAAAACCTAGCGATTTTAGAGGTATATCCATATATAATATTTTTGCTCATTATTTACTAATCCATTAGTTAAGCCAGTTATTATCCATTTTTAATAATCTAGCCCTGCTACCCAACATACACATTGTTGTTGTCCTTTGAAAGAAAACTTAGCAATTTATGATTTAGCAACACGTCGAAGATAAATAAAATTTGAAGTGAAATAAACCACATATTCGCAGCATCCACCAACGTTTAAGAAAAATATATTTCTATTTTATAAGTCTAAACCAATCATCAACGATGTTAATATTGGTGGACTTGATCAAGCAGAAAGACTCAAACCCAATATGGATTCAAACACGCCCAAAAATTATTTAGGCTTAATAAAAAATCATGCTGGATTACTATCCATCGCCTTTCTGGCCGTGTTTACGGGTAATTTGGGGCAAAGTTTTTTTATTGGATTATTTCAAGCGCCGATCAGTGAGCAATTGAATTTATCAGCCGGTCAGTTTGGCGGTATCTATTCAGCGATTACTATTTTCGGTGGGTTTATGGTCATGTATTTTGGCCCCAAAATTGATTGGGTTTCCCCTAAGCGTTATGCCCTGACACTGTTGATTGCATTATCCCTCGGTTTATTGATTTTGACTTTATCTCCTTGGTGGGCATTGGGTGTTGTCGGGCTGGGGTTATTACGATTATGTGGTCAGGGTTTAATGACCCATCTTGGTAGTACTTTGGCAGGACGAGAATTTAGTGTTAATCGTGGTCGTGCTTTGGGCTTTGTAGGACTAGCGATGCCATCAGGTGAAATCATTTTGCCGCCACTCACTGCGTTGTTATTGGTTTGGTTAACGTGGCAACAAGTATGGTGGTGCATACTTGCGATTATTATAATCGGCTGGCTGTGTCTTTTTATGTTTGTTGACTGGCCAGATGCTCCGCATCAACATAAAGCAGCTGCCGACAAAAGCCTTCAAGGCGGCGCTAGTCCTCTACGAGAATTACGTTTTTGGTTATTGATGCCGATGCTATCAGCTCTGCCATTTACGTTGACCGGTATTTTTGTCTATCAAGCGCAAATGACGGAACAGCTTGGGGCATCAACGACCACCTATGCACTTGCACTTACAGGCATGGGAATGATTCGTTTTCCGATGGCTTTAGTAGGTGGACGTTGGATAGATGAGTTAGGTGTTAATCTGATCGCTCGCTTTTATTTATTACCTTTTGCAATGGCATTATTAGCGGCTGGCTTGTTTGGCGGCAATATAAGCATTTGGGTGTTAATGATTGGCGCGGGGTTTTCTATGAGCATGTCATCGGTGGTGTCTGATAGTTTGCTGGTGAAGCTTTGGGGCAAACAGAATCTAGGTCGAGTTCGCTCTCTCAGATCAGCTTTTCTAGTGTTTTCGACCGGTATATGTCCTGCTTTGTTGGGTTTCTTACTTGATGCAAACATTCAATTTCAACAAATCCTATTCGGTATGTTGGGGTTTGTCATCGTTGCGTGGTGTTTGGCGCAAAAGCCAATTAAGCAAGCACAACAAGCCTGAATTAAGGTGTTAGCTAAAAACTAAAAAGATGAGACTACAAGATATAACTATTATTTTAGCTATAATTTAGAGCCATTTAGCCAATGACTTAGACCATTTATTGCTCAACCTCCAACCATGGTTATGCAGTGTTAAAACTTGGCTTTTGCAGTTACACAAAGTAGTAACTAAGCTTGCCGAAGCGCAATGAAATTGTTTATAAACTTCATCAAGTTTAAAGTAGAGGGTTACAATTTGTGACATTTATAAATTGTAATTCTGATAAAACGTTATATGGGCGTTATATTCATCGGCATATTCAAGATTATCGTGAGGTAGGTTTAAATGACAACGGAAAGTCTAATCAGACTTATTTATTATAGTGAGCCTCAAAAATCAATGTCTAACGATGATATTGATGAGATCCTCAAAATATCACGCGAAAATAATCAGAAAAATAATGTAACGGGCGTTCTTTTCTTTGGTGGAGCAGATCTTATCCAAGTTTTGGAAGGGGAAGAATCAGTGGTTATTAAGCTTTATGCCAAGATAATCGACGATCCAAGACATAAGAATTGCCAACTGCTTGATATTAATTTTGAACAAGAACGTTTCTTCTCTGAGTGGGCAATGGGTTATACGCCACAGGAGCATGTTGAGGTTGCTAAACTCAAAGCCAAGTTGAGTAATCACCAAAAAACGCACCAAAAATCATTATCTGAAGTCTCCGTATTATTAAGAACTTATTTAGGAAAGCTAGCATAATCAATTTGTTAAGTTGAGCTGTCATAAAATCTGAGTCGGCTATCATCTAATATAAAACTGTAATAGGCAACGGACTGGTTTGAATATTTAGGCACTATTAATCGTCAGAATACGTTATAAAAAATGGCTTATTTCAAATCTAATTATTTATCGTTGTTAGGTGAACGGCAGCGCAATGCTAGGGCTGTCCGTTTTAAAACCATCGTTATCTAAGCTATGGCCTTTTAATTTGTTGCGTTAGCCGTCGCGATCAATAACGCCATCATAAGATCTGAAGCTCCGAGATGCGGTGCAATTTTTATATCGATGTTGGGATAATCTAGTTTGGTTTCACTAACAATATTAGGAATGTCTTCGACGACATGGCGTCCAGAATTCAAAAAGTAAGGCAGCACGACTATTGATGTCGCACCATCCTCTACACACTTTTTTATACCATCTGGAATCATGGGTTGAGCTAGCTCTAAAAAACCAGCATGAATGATTTCATATTGTTCAGCACAATTTTTTTTCAATTTCTCTGCTAATACAACCACTTCGTCATTTGATTGTTTTCGTCGGCTGCCATGGGCAATTAGTAATAATGCTTTCATATTAACTATCCTTAAAACTTAAAAATTTATGTATTAATGAGGCAGATATAGCCCATGTTCGGCTTACTAGATAAACTAAACAAACAATGTCATTGCAATACTTGCACTTACTGACCAAATTACAACGGCAATTGCTGACAGTCGCCAAACTGCCAGCATAGCAAATGCTACCATGCCAATCGCCAAATCTGCTGCGCTTTCTATTGCTGAAGTAAAAATAGGATCATAAAGCGCAGCGGCCAAAAGCCCAACTACGGCTGCATTAATACCGGTCACTGCATTGCGAACCGCAGTATTATGGGAAATAGCTTGCCAGAAAGGCAGGACGCCACCGATAAGTAAAAATCCTGGCATAAACATAAACAATAAAGCCACTGAGGCACCGATAAATTCATTATATCCTGTGGGTATAAAGCTGCCCAAATAAGCCGAAAAGGCAAATATTGGCCCTGGAATGGCTTGTGAAGCGCCATAACCAGCAAGGAATGTCTCACTCGATATCCAGCCTGATGACACTACCGAATCTTCCAATAAAGGCAATACTACATGGCCGCCGCCAAAAACGAGTGCTCCTGCCCGGTAGAAGGCTTCAGCCATCGAAATGAGAGAAGCATTTGGCGTGGCAAATAAGGGTAATCCAACAAGTAAACCAAAAAACACTAACAGCAGTATGCCGCCAAGTTTTCTTGAATAATGGATCGGAATTTGTGTGGCTATTTGAGTCGTGTCGCCTTTGCACCCATATACACCGGCAACGGCTCCGCCGATGACGACCAATAATTGGATCCAAGTATTACCAACTAAAAGTAATATTGCTGCTGAGAGCACCGCAATTGTGGCACGCTGAATATCTGGACATAGCTTTTTAAACATGCCAACTACGGCATCAGCAACTACACCAAAAGCCACGATCTTTAAACCATGAATCGCTGCTTCGCCGACAGGACCAGACAATGCAGATAATACAGATGCAAATCCAATCAATAATAAGGCAGAAGGTAAAGTGAAAGCAATAAACGCTGCCAGCGCACCTAGCCAGCCAGCTCGGGCGAGGCCAAGACTAAAACCCAGTTGGCTGCTAGCCGGCCCAGGTAAGAATTGACAAATAGCTAGAAGTTGGCTGAATTGGCTTTCGCTAACCCATTTTCGGCGCTCCACAAGTTCTTTATGGTAATATCCCAAGTGAGCGATAGGCCCACCGAATGAAGTAAGACCAAGCTTTAAAAAGGCAGTAAATACTTCGGCAGGGCTGCCATGATGCGTGTTATTTTCCATAGATCTTGTCACCGATCACTATCTGTAGAAGGTTTAAATTAAGTCGACGAGATCATTCGTCGAGCGTGCAAGGCTTTATTTAATTATGCCTTTAATCTTTAATGATTTCAGTGTTAAGTCTTTTCGAAAATCTAAATCAGCAGATGATTTAATTTCAATATGATTGGCAAAAAACCATATTTTACCGTGAGTTTCGATGTAGCCAACATACCAGCCATGCTCATCTTGCCAGCCAGTTTTGACCCAGATTTTGTATTCAAGTGTTTGTTCAGCAAGCATAATATCTTTTAAAATTTGAAAATTGCGATGTTTAATCGGCAGCTGTTCTAAATACACTTTACGCAGAAAATTGACTTGTTCTCTAACTGAAATCCTTAACTCGCCATCTAACCAAAAAGTCGAGACGTCTGAACCTGTTTTACGATTTCCATAATCAAAATCAACAAGATATTGTTTATATTTTGTGTCGCCAACCTTTAACGAAAACCGTTGATAACACCAAACGCATGAACGAGAAAAAGCAGTAGCTAATGTCTGATCTTGATTCCATGGTACGAATTGTCTTTCAATACCATCCCATTTGATAACTTCAAATTGATCTTTTATGGCGCCTTCTTCTAACGCAATTAATGTGTTGGGTATTTTAAAGGTTGAAGCAGGAATATAGCCTTCATCAATTTTTGACGTATTATGCTGATATTCAATGCGGCCATCAAATGACTGGATTAATAATGTTCCGTCAATTTTGGCATCGTCATACAACTGGCTAATATCTTTGTCATCGGCTGCTACGGAAAAAGACATAATTATCAATATAACGCTAAATATAACTTTGCTAATCATATAAGCCTTATAGAATAATGATGATGGTAAAAATAACTTTAATAGGGCATGCAGCTCAGACTGCTAGGTGACCTATTATTCTTATTCATGAGTCAGGGTTTATTCGATAATATTTTTAACAGCCGCTATCAACTTGGCATTAATGTCATCATTATTTATTTTGCCACTATCAACATCAAAATTATCGTAGAAACTCGGCACCGATATCGCCGCTATTACATGACCATCAAAACGAGCACTGGTGTCTTCAGCTTGAGATAATACTGACTGAGCGCCACGTGGACCTGGCGATGTAGCAAGCAGAAGAAGTGGTTTGCCTTGATACACTTTAGTATTAATACGAGAACACCAATCAAAGAGATTTTTAAAGGCAGCCGAATATGAACCATTATGTTCTGCAAACGATATGACAACGAGATCACTTGCCGCTATTTTTTCCAAAAATGCTTTGGCCAGTGGTAGTTCACCAAGTTGGGCCTCTTTGTCAACGCTAAATAATGGCATCTCATAGTCATTTAAATCGACCACATCGACTGTTGCATCTTCGATTAAGTTAGCGACATAAGTAGCTAGCATTTTATTCATTGAATTAATGCTGTTACTAGCACCAAAAGCTAATATGTTCATTTAAAACCTTTTTATGAAGGTAGAGATAGTAAACACTTCCCTAATTTTATTATTACTAGCTTAGTATACTATTTAGAAAGTGTGCAATTTAATTGCTCTTAAGCAAATACGGGTAGCGGCATCATTGGCTACCCGCATAGAATGATATCTAATTATTAACCTTTTTTTGCTGCTTCATAAAGAGGCATCACTTTAGGTGCTAACGCTTTTAAGTCAGTGATACGATTTTGGCTATCAGGGTGAGTGCTTAAGAACTCAGGTGGTGAGCCAGGGTTTTCTGCCGCCATTTTCTGCCATAACGTAACGGCAGCATTAGGATTATAGCCAGCACGTGCCGCCAGCTCTAAACCAATACTATCGGCTTCGCGTTCTTGCTCGCGACCATTAGGTAAAGAGAAAAATAATTGAGTGCCTAATTGTGCACCTTGGGTCGCTAGGCCGCCCACCATGCTATCACCGGCTAAAGCGCCTAACGCTTGTAGGCCATATTGTTCTATATATGCTTGTGACATACGCTCGCGACCATGTTCACGTAAAGCATGAGCAATTTCATGACCGATCACCGCAGCAAGTTCATCATCAGTAGCATTGATTTTTTCAACTAAGCCGCTAAAGACCATGATTTTTCCACCTGGCATGCAGTAGGCATTAAGTTGGTCATTTTTCTCAACATTGACTTCCCATGCCCATTTAGCTGCATCAGCTCTAAAAACACCCACTTGTGCGATAAGTCTATTTGAAATGGCAGTAACACGTTTAAGCATCGCGGCATCGGTGTTGAGCGTTTTGTCGGCTTTAGCTTTTGCCAATGTTTCGTTATAAGCTTGACCAGACATTGCGTCCACACTATTGGCGGGCAACATCAAAAACTGAGAGCGCTCTACGCCTGATAAGCTATTTGTTGTCGTCGTCGCGCAGCTAGTGACTAAGAGGGCTGATGTTATAAGAAGTATTAGGCTCGTTTTTTTCATGTGAATCCTTTTAGTTACTCATGGAATATTATTTTAAATTTTGTCGTGTGTCCGAATTATAACGTTGATCTGTAGATTCAGCGAACAGCTATTTTATTGGCTAGATGTTTTAATGATACTTAGAAAATGAGTTGTATAAATAAAGCGAGTATTGTCGATCAACTGGTGTTCTAGATACATGTTATAGATGCAGATATTTAATGAAAGGTAGGGTAAATCATGATGGCGGATAAATGTTACGGCTGATTGATTTCAGAAAAGTAAAGTTGATTTCTACCCTTTCGCTTTGCCGCATATAGTGACTCATCCGCTTGTTTAATAAGTTCAGTCACGCTGTTTTCATTGTCTGAATACATTGTGGCCAAGCCAATACTGGCCGTTAAGATAGGAAGAGTTGGCGCATTTTCATTAGGGATTTTTAATGCACGAATTTCATCTAGCAATTTGTAAGCTAACTTACTAGCTTGATCTCTAGTGGTATTTCCATAAACTATCGAAAACTCTTCTCCACCATATCGGGCACATAAATCACTCGGTCTTATACTTAGTTTTTTTAAAAGATTGCCAACGACGTTTAGGCATTGATCACCCGCTTGATGACCATATGTATCATTTATTAACTTAAAATAATCAAGATCAATCATCATAAGTGAGATTGGCAAGCCAAGCCGACTGCATCGCTTCCACTCGTCTTCCAAAAAATCATCAAAATACCTACGATTTGGGATGCCGGTAAGGCCATCAAATCGTGAAGAATTTAATACAGTTTCTTCAGCTATTTTTCTTTCTGATATATCTTTGTGAGAAATCACAAAACATTTAGCTCCCTGTTGTGTTACCAAGGGAGCAACTTGCATCATAAACCATCTTTTTTCATCAGGGCTATGGCATGGATATTCTAAATAGAAATTTTCTTCATCGCCATTTATCACTGAGCGAATACCGGATGCTGCATGGATCCCAAAATCATCACCCATAACTGCAGCGGTATCACACTCTTTTAAATAGTTAACGCCTTCCCAGGTGAAGTTAGTTACGTGAGCGTTGTCTTGTCCATATGAGATCCAGCTTCTGTTGACGTATACTATCTCTCCGACATTGTTTATTACAACAATATGGTCACTAATTGTATCGAGAACTGATTGTAGGAAATTATATGAATGAATCATTTATTGTATCTGCTCTTCAAACATAACGTTACATAATGAAAGTTATACGTTATCCATTTTGTGTATGGTTTCTATTACTGAAAGCACTAAAGTCTACTTCTGGTAAAAATTCAAAACCCGGCTTGGCAAAAAGATAGCCTTGCATCAATTCTATTCCTAAATCTCGCAACCATTCCATTTCTTTGATAGTTTCTACTCCTTCGGCCAACGGCGTTACATTAAGTTCGTTGAACATGTTAAAGCAATTTTTTATTATCGATTGCCGGGCTTTATCCTGATCAATATTACGAATCAACTCCATATCAAACTTGGCGATATTTGTCTGAAAATTGGCTAATAAACCTAATCCTGCATATCCCGCACCGAAATCATCAATTGCGGTGGTAAATCCCATCTTGCTGTAACACGCTATTATGCTTTTAACAAAATCAACGTCTTTTATTTTCTCCACTTCCGTAAATTCAAACATTATCCTTTTAGTGGGAAAACCATACTTCTCGGCAGCATCCAAAGTCGTACGAATACAGCGTTCTGGTTTATAGATGGCTTTTGGAAGAAAGTTGATACTTAGCATCGAATCTAATTTTAATTTAGCAGCGAGCGATATTGCTTTGACCCTACAAAGCTGATCAAATAAATAACGATTATCATCGTTTACTTTAGAGATTATAGAATAAGCAGATTCATTGTTTAAGCCTCGAACCAATGCCTCATAACCAAAAATTTGATTAGTTTGACAGTTAATAATAGGCTGAAATGCCATTGTGAAATTAAAATCTAGACTACTTTCTTCAGCACATTTTGCGCATGAAAATCTATCATAAACGACTTGTTCTTCCATTTTTTCAATCATTCTTTGATCCCTCAGAAGTAAACTAACTTGCATTAGTAACACTAACTCACGACGTTATCAAGTGTGTGGTGATGTTTTTATAAACAGCTTTAAATTGACTATTAATTTTGAAAAACAATGTGAGCTTAAAGGACATTTAATGGGTTGTGGACTAATTCACCATAACGAGATCGAGTATATCTGTCGCTTTTCACCAAATTTGGTGTTGATAAGTTGTGATTATTCAGACGAAGATGCCTTGAAACCTTCGAAGTCAAAGAGGTTATGATCAAATAAGGCGCGCGGTTATTATGGTCGATACGCTTGATCTTTACCATTTACTACGAATACGAAATGACTCGCTGCTGGCTGTATGGATGCGAATAATAGTAAAGTATGTAGCGAATAGACATGCCCAACGAAAATAGGATTCATCAGTATGACAATTGCCACATGGTTTGTGTTAATCGGCGCACTCATGCTGAGCATGGGTTTTTTTACGGTTGTGATAAATCGTTTACCGATTACCTCATCTATGTTTTACCTTACTGTTGGAATAGTGGTTGGACCTACAGGTTTTGCGTTTTTCCATTTTAATCCCTTAGAACAATCTGAAATGCTTGAAATGTTGACCGAGTGTGCGGTGTTAATTTCGCTGTTTGCAGCAGGCGTTAAAATGCCTGTTCCTTTCACATTTAACCGATGGCGCAGCCCGCTTCAATTGGCATTTTTCTCAATGATAATCACGGTGACGCTTATTGCGGCCTTTGCTTATTTTGTATTGCATTTGCCGTTGGGCGCTGCCGTATTATTGGGCGCTATTATTGCACCTACTGATCCAGTATTAGCCACCGATGTGCAGGTTCGTCATCATGGCGATCAAGATGAGTTACGTTTTGCGTTAACCTGTGAAGCTGGATTAAACGACACGAGTGCTTTCCCTTTTGTTATGTTGGGTTTAGGCCTTTTAGGTCTGCATGAGCTTGGTGATTTTGGAAGCCAATGGTTTGTTGTCGATGTCATTTGGGCCACTAGCGCCGGCCTTGCTATTGGCGTGTTGTTTGGATGTTTACTCGGTTATTTGGTGTGGTACATACAAATCTACGGCGAAAAAGTGGCTGTTTTACATGATTTTTTAGGACTTGGACTGGTTGCAACTGTATATGGTCTTAGCTTGTTGATTGATGCATGGGGATTTTTGGCGGTATTTGCTGCCGCGGTAGCCTTGAGACAAACCGAGACATGGCTTGCTTTAAACAAAAAGTCCCCTAAGGTACGAGCTGCATTACAAAATACCGAAATAACCAAAGAGCCGACCATACCTTTCAAGCCTTTAAGTGAAGGTGCGTTGATTTTTAATGAACACTTAGAGCGTTTATCAGAGCTGGTGTTGATTATATTATTAGGCGGCACTTTATTTATTGATTCTTGGAGTTGGCGAGCGGTAGAGTTTTCAGTATTTATATTTATGGTCGCACGACCTGTCAGTGTCTACCTTGGGTTGTGGCGATCGGGTATGCCGATGCAAATACGCAACATGAGTGCATGGTTTGGCGTGCGAGGCATTGGTTCACTATATTATCTAATGTATGCGATTCAACACGGACTTCCGGAGGAGCTTGCAATGGAATTGATTCATCTCGTTTTCATCACCATAACACTTTCAATATTTATTCACGGGATAAGTGTTAAACCTTTGGTGAAGCGTTATGAGAAGCGGGCGCCTTAGCTGTAATAGATCATTAGGACTAAGTTTAAGAAGTAGTTAACGTTTCAAAATGAGCCTTTGTAGATAACTATCGAATTCAATTTTATTCACTAGGTTTTGGTACATCGTTACTGTCTACACCCTGCTTTTCTGTGATTTCTTCTGACCACTCAGCTTCATTTGCGTCGAGATCTAGTCCTTTTTGATTCACATCTCGTGACTTAGAAAATTGGAGTCTGGTCAGCAGAGCGAAGTGATCTGAACTAATCGAAGGTAAGCGTTGAATAGATCGTAGCGTGAAATGATCGCTGTGGAACAAATGATCTAATGGCCACCGTAAAAAAAAGTATTTCACATGAAAAGTGTTGTACATACCACGTCCAACACGTGGATCTAACAAACCACTAATTTTACGAAAAAGACGCGTTGTGGCAGACCATGCAACATCATTAAGATCGCCGGTGACAATGACAGGCATGTCACTCTCAGCTGCGCTGCGGGCGACAATCACCAGCTCAGCATCTCGGTTTGTTGACTCTTCATTTTCAGTTGGGCTTGGCGGCGCTGGATGCACAAAATGCATACGAATTTTGTCACCTGTTCGTAATACTATTGATGCGTGTATCGAAGGCACATCTTTCTCAACAAGATAGGATATTTCTTGATCTTCTAAAGGTAATCGTGAAAAAACATGCATGCCATACAAATTATCGAGAGGACATTTGACGCTGTGAGGCATGTCATCTTCCAACACGCTGAGCTTGTCTTGCCACCATTGATCAGATTCTAACGTCACCAAAACATCTGGCTTATGTTTTTTAACCAGCTTAATCAATGCGTCTGCGTTATGATTGGGAGCGAGTACATTGGATGTAAGGATACTGAGTTGTCCTTCAGAACTTGTATCACTGGCAGTTTTAACTTCTCGGGACCATAGCATCGTATAAGGCAATATCCACCACAACTGCCAACTCAAACATAAAACTGTCACACTGATTAGTAACCAAGTAATTATCAATTGGTCATCAAGAACAACAAAATCGGCGATTAATAACGCTGTTGCAAGTATCGCAATTTGCAGACGTGGAAAATCCATTCCCCTAATGATCCAGTGCGAATTTCGGGACATAGGCAGCAAAGTAGCCAGCACAATCAGTATTGTACAAAAAACAAGTACCGTTAACATATTAGACCTAATTTGTAGTAGTTATTTTAGCAATGAGATGGTTTTAATTAACGTGCTAATGAGAATCTCTAATAAGCTTAAAGAATACCCCGTCCCAAGGAATATAAGCAACATATGGGCTCACTTCAATCAACGTAGCTCCTGGTTGTGTCCAGCTGGATGGACAGCCAACTTCAAGGATCTGTACCGATGAGTGCTCAATCTCTAGCGCCGAAAATGTTGTTCTATATAACGTCTTAAATTCATCTTCCGTTACTTGTTTAACAACGAATTGAGGCTGTGTACACGTTTCACCTTGAAAGTTAACCGACGATTCAGAATATACGGCCTTAGAACCATACCATTCGCTGGCTTCATCGATCCCGATAGCACTGATGCCGGGAAATTTAGCAGCCGTGACCGACCACTCGCCGATGTACCACTTGTTAGAGCAACCCGTCGTTGCGAGAATAGTTAAAAGAATTACGACATAACGCATTGGAACTCCTTAATGATCTCTAAACAGTTGCTTTGTATCAATGACAGAACCATAACATCCGGTTATAACTGCACAGTGGATCAGCGCTATGTAATATCGAGATATCGCCAATGGATTCAAAAAAACCACTAAAACGTGACCGTAATTCAACGTATTGGCTTCTCCTTATTTACTAAATAAATCGTTACACGTCACGTTGGCACGCTTCAAATCAGGTCAAATATTTTATTAGCCGCCATCAACAATATGGGATCATTATCGACCAATTTGCTAATCAATTTTGATCTGCGGCGTAAACAAGCTCCCAGCCTGATGTGATCCATTTTTCAAACATTTAATACATACCTCTTTTCTGTAACATAGGGTATTAGTTATTATGCATGAGATCATTCGACTTATATTGTTTGTTAGCATTAATCAATTAAATTAATATCGAGAGAATTTAATAATCTTACCGCTTCATGTCGAGAAAACGTTGCTTTGTTAATGATATTGTTTCTAATATTTATATCGTAATTTTCAGCTTCAGAAAAGATCGCGTCCGTAAGATTCGTATTGTTGAATAAGCTATTCATTAAATCGGTATGACAAAAATTGACGCCGCTTAAATTAGCTTCTCTAAAATCAACATCATGTGCACGACACTGCTTAATCACTATCTTTTGTAAGTTTAAGCCATAAAAGGAAGATGAATTAATCATGCATTCCTTAAAGGATAATGGGGCCGATAGCACTAATCCTCGCCAATAGGCCTGCGTCCAATTTACGCCAATAATTTTGCAGTCATTAAACTCAACATCTGCAAACTTACTATTGTTTACATCTAAATTATTAAGATTACATTCATTAAATTTACAATTATTGAATTCACAGTTATCAAAAATAGTTTGATTAAAATCGCATGATTTGAAACTGCAATTATCAAACGCTTTGTCAGAAATCTTCTGTTCAGAAAACTTTAGATCCTTAAAAGTTTGACCGTTAAAACTTTTATTATCATTGCTGAAATCTTTCACTCATTCTCCAAAGTGTATTTATATGTGCTGACGATGAAGATATAAGATGTCACACAGCATCAGACCTAGAATATCTAATGCGTAGTTTTAGACATTTATCACCAACGCTAAAGCCCATTTCTATAATTTAAGCGTAATCTTTTGAAAAGAAGATGATTAAGTTTGTTATTTAACCTTAATAGGCATCGCACTTTTAGAAAATCTTCTCAAAAACGTAAGCACGGTAATCATCAAACTAGGTAAAAAGAATAACGTGACAAGTGTTGAGAACAAAAGTCCGCTCAATACAACAATACCTACACCTCGATAAAGTTCGGTACCCGCGCCCGGTATAAATACCAGCGGTGCTAAGCCAAAGATGGTGGTTGCCGTCGACATTAAAATAGGACGTAGGCGGGTGGCTACTGCGTG
>Ga0307487_1000465_pt1 | contig 32028 bp, 30 predicted proteins | sample CBIW12metaG_FD_203665 | JGI IMG/M metagenome (GOLD analysis project Ga0307487, IMG submission 203665) | Sea-ice brine microbial communities from Beaufort Sea near Barrow, Alaska, United States - CBIW 1.2 | ecosystem: Environmental > Aquatic > Marine > Coastal | place: USA: Alaska | collected... | reverse complement strand
TGGGAGGTGCCGAAACTTTGGGCGCTACAACAATAATTTCTTCCACCGAATTAAGCCAGACATTCATTTCCCTGATATAGGGCTCATAAGAATAATAAGACTTGTTATGTTCTTTGTGAAGTATATAGGTTATAATGGCAAATTTCATCCTTGCAGTAAATTCCGGTTTCTTAAATAAATATCGATCAGAACAAATTTCCTGATTTTCTTATGATTCAGGTTCAATCCTTTTTCTGCATCAACATCGTTAAATGCATACACCTGAACATATCGGAATCAGAATCCCTGGATCTTTCCCAATCTTCCCGGTGCCATTTTTTCCCTATGGCAAGTTTCATTTCTGCCGGCAAAGGAAGAAAATTCACGATAAAAAACCATTTTACCTTGCTAAAAAGCTGTTCCTGCACCGATTCCATTAAGTTGATCAAAGCGGCAGGTCTTTGATAGGTGCAAATAATTAAACTAAACTTCATCCTTTCCTCGTCTTAAAGATTTTATCAGGTCAATTTCCACATTCAAACCTGCTGCATTCATTATGTCAATATTCGCGAAGGGCCAATGGTTTAATTCTTTACGTTGAACACACTGGTTTAAAATATTTTGAAAAAATTCTTCTCCCAAATGATTGTTTTTAAAATAATCATTTAAATTTTTTTCCATATCCGGAAGTTGGTATGCTCCTGCCCAATCAATTGATTTAAAGAGTCTGTAGCGGTTTCCCGCATTTCTACTTTTCATCATCTTTTTTATCAAATAACCATCTATTTTAGAACGAATTCCCCATACAGGAAATTTGATAAAGTCAGGGAAATATTGCGGAACAAGCGGTGCCTGGCTCGTTGGGACCTTGCTGAATTTTCTCAACTCCTTTGATTCCTTAAAAAGTTTCTTCGCAAAGCGGTAATTAAGCCTTAGATTCGGGTGGATATTGCTTGTATTTCTCAGGACCTGCATAGACATCGCCGGACTAAAAGCACGGTATCTACTGTTTGAAATTTGCAATTGTTTTGCTAACCGCATTCGGGTATAAGTGTACCATGAGAATAATTCATCATAGAGTTCTGCATAAGGCAATTTATGAGCTTCTATCCTGGAAAAAAGCCCCTCCAAATCCTCTTTCGCTGCTTGTTTCAATTCCTCCGATGAAATTTTAAAATTCATTCTGTTCAATCTTATTTCTCCATAATAGATCAAATACCGGCTAAGTATCTTAGCCTTCCAGGCTTCAAAATTTTCTGAAGTTGATTTTTCAAACTGATAATCTTTTTTTAGAAGATAATATTTGATGAAATTTTCCTGCCTGAAATTCCTTGAAGAATATTTAATGATATTTCTCCCGGGCAGGGCCTCGCACAATTCCCCTAAGAGCAGTGGAACAACAGGTTGTGCCTCCACATTTTCCATGATTTCAAGCCAGGAGCATATTTGAACGGCTTCTGTTTGAAGCGTGAATTTTTTTAAAACTTCATAAGAAGGAAAATAAAGATCCGGTTGATAAAAGTTCTTAAAACCCGCCTTTTTTATTTTGGCGAGCCTGGAAGCGATTTTTGTTTCATAATTTTCCTTCGCCCCAAAAGTTAAACAGTTTATTTTTTTATTTGAGGGGATTGCACCTAAGACTACCCTGCTGTCTATTCCTCCACTCAAAGCTACTTTGACTTCCTCCTGATCAATTAAACAGAGAGCAACTTCTTTTTTAAATGCTTCCCAGTACTTTTTATGAAGTTGATGTTTTTGGTCTGGAGAAGATATATTCTGAAACAGGGAATTATCATATTTTGTTTCCAGCTTTTTTCCGAACTTATCCAATTTTAAATATTCCCCCGGCAACAGCCGCTTGCAATCTTTTAAGATTGTTCTGGTGCCTATATTTGAAAAATCCTGCCCAATGGACCTTTGCAATACCCCAACTTCATCAAATTCACACCCGGTAATAAGGGCCATTAAAATAATGCTGTTAGAAACATAAAAACCCTCTTTATTTTTTAGATAATAAACCGGGTAAAGCCCTATCAAATCATTACAAAGCGTGATTTCAAGGGATTTTATATCGATAATTGTCGTAGAAAATGACCCTGTTATATGTTCCGGAAGCGGCCATCCGGCAATGATTTGTTCAACAGCTCTTTCTGCATGTAAATGGCTATTCCGGCTGTCACAATTTAAATCCCTGAGATATCCATCTGTAATACTATAATGAGATTCGGTTTCCAATGTTTCGCTCCCTTTTTCTGAAAGTAAATTGAATGGCCCTATACTTTTGCTCCCTAAATTAAAGGGCAATTTTGTATAAATATCTTTGCTGATGGGAATATTGCTTAGAAGGAATTTCATTGAAGTGCAACGATAAATTAATTATTTAGAAATATAAACTAATAAAATAAAAATTGAGCCTTTTATTCCTGTAGCTTTCAAAAATTTTATAAGCTCCCCTATTTAGAAAAACAGGAATTGACCGACCAAGGCGGTCGTGGAGTTAGATCAAACGATCTTCCATAAAAAAACCAATGCCTTATATTTTCCGAACTACTCTTTTCGGATTTGCTTTATTTTGGATCCCAGTTCCCTGCATATTTTAAGATTTTTGGTTTATGTGGAAAAACCATATACAAAACACCCTAACAACCCCATATTTCCAGGGGTATCGCAAATGAAAATATTCTATTCGAAACATATCCTTAAATATCTTAAAAAGAATAAGGGGTGTTTTAACAATTGCTAAACAATATTCTTTGAATGACAATATTTTGTATTGTGACGTTTAAGCCTTCATCCAGAACAGGAGTAATAACTTCAATGTTTTTTTTACATATTTAGATCACATCACCTCTTCTTTGACTTAGGGAGCTTAAGCATCGAGTTTTTTTGCTCTGATGTTATGATTCACGTGAGTTACAACAAGGATTTTATCAATCATTTTTTTCTTATTACACAAAAAAGTGTGGGGCCCTCGTATTTTCCCAATAGGACTTTTAAGAACATTTGTTTAAAGGATTTAAAATTAAAATAGGGCAGTCTTTTCTTTCTAAAGCTCAATATTTCAAAATCTTCGGATTCAAAGAATTTCTGAATGGATTTTTTTCTAAAAAAATTCAGATGAATCGGTGGTCCATCTTGAAAAATCTTGTCCTCAGGGGATTTGTAATTGAATTTCTTATTGTAATTAGGAACTGAAAAAATGAATAGACCTCCTTTTGTTAGTTTACTGCTTATAAGAGATAAACACTTTTTAAGATCCTGAATATGTTCAAGCACTTCCCACATCAGGACAATATCAAATTTGTTTTTAAAATTCCCGATAACACTAAAATCTCCCTGATGAACATTTAAACCAAATGATCTGGCTTTATCGTTTACTTTTTCATCTATCTCAACTCCGGTATAAGAGCTGCTTGGATAATTTTTCTGAATAAAACAACCCATTAAGCCTATTCCCGAACCTATCTCTAAAACTTTAGAACTATTATTTATATATTTATTTATCAACCTATTTCTATTATAACCAACTTTTGTTATACCTTTTTTTAGTTGTTCATATTCAAAAATTGAATGTGTTCTATATTTTGGATTATCATCATTATATAAATGATCATAAACTTCCTGTAATTCATCTTGAGAAAATATCTTCTTTGAAAAAATGAGATAACAACTTAAACATTCTACAAGATCATAAGTTCTATTAACTAACCGAATTTCACCTCCACAAAATTTACATTTATTAACCACTACACAGATTGTTTTATTATTAGTAAAAACCCTTTTCCTTGAAATAAGGATTTTAGCAAGGTCTAAATTTAAACTTTTATTCCTTCTTTTGCATCAGCATCGTGAGATGCATACATCTAAACAGATGAAGGTTTGAACTTTTAGACTTTTCCCAATCTTCTTGATGCCATTTTTTAGCAATTTCCTTTTTATTTTTTGAAGAATACGGCAATAGGTTTAAAAGAAAAAACCATTTTGATTTGCCTAACATCCCTCTTCTTTCTATGATATTAAATGCTTTCTCATATTTAAAATAGGTTTGTTTTGAAAATGGCCATTCCCAGTCCTTGTCACTTTGAAAAGGTCTGTATAGAGTTCGGATTAATTTTATAGGAAAACTGGTTTGCAGAGGATCATTACTTATGATTGTTCCTTCAGAGGAAAGCTTCTCTTTTAAACGCTTAATTAATAAATTGGTATCCCTAAAATGATGCAATACTCCGTATGCATAGATAAGATCAAAATCCTTTTCCAGAAATGCTTCCGATAGAAAATCCATTGAGTAGGCTTCCGCATGATCAAAATGTTTTAATCTTTTTCTTAAGTTGGATATCCCTTTTTCACTCAGGTCTATTGCGATGTATTTTTTTGAATTTTCAGCCAAATAATAGGACAACGAATTTCCAGCATAACAACCTAGATCTAATACTTTTTTGTTAGAAAGATCTCCAAACCATTCTTTATGTAGTTCGTAAATTTGGGATTCCGCACCAATATTTTTACGAATTTTCCTTAAAATTCCATTTCTTACTGCATACCAGGCTTTCGTAGCTTTATTTTGTTTAAAATTACTGTAGAATTCTTTCTGCCTCTCATTTACAGTCTTCTCTTTTTCAAGATTATTTTTATTTTGTTTTTTCATCGATCCCTTTTCAATCTAATTTTTATAAGGTTTTAAAAAACCCAATTTAACCCAGGCAATAAATCTTCCCAAAGCATCTTTAAATGCACCTTTCTCATTATCAAGAAAAGCATTCTTTAGCCTTATTGTCGCCAACAATAAAGTTATTAAATTCCATTTGACGATAGATTGAATATCCGGATTTGGATTTTTTATTTTCCAGACTATCCACCCGTTCTCCACAACCATTTTTCCGTATTTAAAATCATCCGGTCTTCCGCTTTCCTCGTGGAGATGATAAACCTGTGCACTTGTGTTTAGATATAATTGCCCAAGTTTAGATGCGCGAAGGCAAAAATCCATGTCCTCATAAAGCCCGTAACCCTCAAAATAATCAGAAAATTTTATCTTATCAAACAATTCCTTTCGATAAGCTGAAACGCCTCCCATAAAGTATTCAACCTCATGAATTTCACCTGTAGGCGGATAAAATCCTATAGTAAATCCATGGGAAAAGGAGGGCATTATGCCGGGCAATTCTTTACTTAACAAGCCCAGTCTTTTTCTTAAAACATTTCTACTCCCAAGTTTTCTTACCCAATTCTTATAATAATAGTTTGCGAATTCAATTCTTTTATTTTCTGATTTTTTTTTCCATACATCTGCATTTATTATTGCCCCACCTACTCCTTTAGCATCTGGATATTGAATAAAGGTAGATATCAATTTATCAAAATAATCAGGTTGAAGAACAATATCATCATCTAAAAAACATAATATATCTGAGTCATCACCTAATTTAGAAATACCAAAATTCCGTTGTTTGGTAAGACCGCGGTTTTCTTCATCAACTTGAAAATAAGTTAGCCTCTCATAATACTTCTCAGAAAGCATTGTTTCTGTTTCTGAATCACCTGAGCCGTCTATAATAAGAATTTTATCAGGATAAAGAATTTGGTTCTGAACAGATTCAAGTAATCTTTTCAGTGATTTAGCGCGGGAATAAGTACAAATGATCAAGCTGAATTTCATAGAAATATTATATTTAAACTGAAAAGCCTATACTTGTGAAGTTTTAAATAATAGCTTTTTTGCCCACTCCTCACTCACTTTCCATCTTTTTTTCATTGATCTTATATAACCAATAGGATTTTTTATAGGTTGCTTATTATAATACTTCAAAAATAAGGAAGTTTTAAAACCCTTGATTTGCTGTGGTGTATAATATATAAGGGCAAAAGCCATCAAAGTTGGTGAAGGTTTAGGCAGCGGCTCTTCCTGTTCCCAGGCCAAAACGGGTTTTTCCCTAAATCCACCCATTGGTGCTTTTAAGTGCAGGATTTCAATTTCGGGATGGTAAATAATATCGCAACCCAACTGCCGCAACTGCATCCCAAAATCGGTATCTTCTCCGTAGCCGTGTTCATAGATAGAGGAAAAAATGGAATTTTCAATAAATTTTCTTTGAATAATTCCGTTTCCCGTACCAAAAGTCCCCCATTGTTTTACAATTTTAAAAATCACTTTTTCCCCGGGTTGAAGATAAGCTGTATTCAACATTTGAATACCGTAACGCCTAATTTCTGATAATGATTTAGCCAAAACCTGAGGTCCTATACGATTGTCATCATCACAAAAAAATACCCAATCGGAATTCGCTTCTTCCAAAGCTATATTTCGTGCATTACAGGCTCCTGTTTGATGGATAAAATGATGTATAATTTCAAAAGGCCAGGTTTTAGAATGCAGTTCCGGTAATTCAGAAAGGGAATTCACATCCGGATTTTGCTCCACCACGATTACCTTCTTTGGTAACAGGCTTTGAAGCCCCAAGTCTTCAATTACCTGCATCAGGTATTTTGGCCGACCCATGGTAGGAATGATCACGTCTATGGAATTGGAAGTTTCGGGAATTTTATTGGATTGAATTTTAACTGCCGACAGATCTACCTTTTGCAAAAAGCACTTTTCCTCTAAGAATGCCTGCAAATAAGCCCTGAGAGGAAACTTATTCTCATATTTCCAGTAACACCAAAACAAAACCGAAAGCCATATTGTGTTGTAATATCTATATACAAAGGAAAATAACTGCCTTAAAGTCGCTGTGGTTTTTGGCTTTTTATCTGAAGTCTGACTCACCAAACCGGGAGCAGAATAACAGAACAATCCGTTTTGCTGCCCAATCTTTGCGATGGAATTCAACAAAAAATTAAAGTCGTTGTTTCCTTCAAAACTGGATTTGAATTTTAGAAGCGTTTCCCCTTTTATTCCTCCCACATCGCTGCTCATTTGCCAGGTCGCGTACAAAACTTTTCTGTTTACGTTTACAAAGGGCAACTGGTCTATATATCCAATACCATCTGGAAGAAATGCATTTTCAATAGCATAGGAAGCCATAATAAGATCCTGGTGAAATATCTGTGACCACTGCTCTATATTTAAATCACCAATATATTTCTCCTCACACCAGGCGATAATCTCCTCTGGATATTTTTCGGCCAGTTCCCAAAAAGCAGATGTGCATTCGGTGCTGTTGATCTTTATTTCAATTTCATCTTTTAAAACCCGAACAACCGTGCGTGCTTTTTTATGGATGAGTTGTATCATTTAATCGATTTGAGATTTTTTCAAATGTAGTGTTTTTCCACGGAGCGCAGCAACCATCATTGCGAGCGTAGAGCGGCAAACCCGTGAATAGAAGGGAACGGAGCGAAGCGAACGTCATTGCGATCCCGATTTTTGGGTCGGGGGCGGCAAACTCGTGAATGGAAGCCCCAAACATGATGCCACCTCCCACCTACACGAGATTGCTTCAGTCGCTGAAAAAGCTCCCCTGCCTACCGGCAGGCAGGTTCGCAATGACGTTGCTAAAACAAGAAGTTACAATCATGTTTCTCCCCCTCCTTCGGAGGGGGTCGGGGGGAGGATTAAAAAATCCCACTGCTTCAAATCCCTGTTCAATTTCTTGCCAATCACCTCCTCAAACCGCGAAGCCTCCATTCCAAAACCTTTAGGTTTTTTCGCCTCCATATCATCAAACCTCAACACGTGCCCGGCTTTCAAATCCTTATTCACAGCCAATGACTTTTCAAAAATATTTTTCAATTCGGTAAATTCGGAATTATCGCGCTTATCTACCGGATGTTGCAAAGCAGTTTCTAGCTTCCTTACAACTTTCACCAATTGAGTAATCTCCTCAATTTCCAGGGAAGAGCTTGCATCCGGACCTAAACTGTTCCGACTAAAAACAGCGTGAAATTCCAGAATCTCTGCGCCCATGGCGGCAGCGGCAATACAGGTTTCTATTTTCGCTGAATGATCTGAATATCCTACCGGAACGCTATATCGTTCCTTTAATTCCCCGATTACGTTCAACCCGTAATTCTCAGGTTGGGTGGGATAGGCGGTGGTGCATTGCAGAATTGAAATTTCCACCTTTTTTTTCTTTAAAAAGGCCACGGTGTGGTCCAGTTCCTCAAAAGAACTCATTCCCGAAGACAGGATTACCGGTTTCCCGGTGCGGGCAATTTTCTCCAGCAATAAAAAATTATTCACTTCTCCCGAGCCAATTTTGTAACGCTTAACTCCTACCTCTTCCAAAAGGTCTACCGCGGCGTTGCTGAAAGGCGAAGCCAAAAATTCCACTCCTGCCTCATCACAGTGCTTTTTTAACTCTTTCCATTGTTGCAAAGTGAATTCCATCCGCTTCCAGTAATCGAAACGGGTTTTATCCTGCGATGCCAATTTCACCCGAAACGGCTCATGGATACTGCTCTCAGCCTCGGCTATATGCACCTGGAACTTCACCGCATCAACGCCGGTTTTTGACAAGGCTTCAATGTACGAGTGAGCCATTTCTATAATCCCGTTATGGGCTTGTGCGATTTCAGCGATTATGAACATGTTTTCTGTTTTCTATGTCATTGCGAGGCGTAGCCGTGGCAATCTCCCGTTTTCGGTTTTCTATCCTCCGAATCTTAGGAGGTCTAGCTTTTTAACTTTTTTAGTCTTGATTCTTGTCTCTTTTCTTTCCTCTATTTTCTAACCTCTAACTTTTTTAGTCTTATTTCTTGTCTCTTGATTCTTGTCTCTCGTCCTTTTCTATTCTCTTTTTTCCCCTCCCAAATATCTTCCCGGATACTGATATTTGACTTTAGTAAAATACTTTTCCTTAAACCACCACAAGTTCTGTTTTAAAGTGGGGTAAACAAAAATAATTTTTAAACCACCTTGCCAATTTTCAGTTGAAAAGGGACTATATTCCTTGTTCTTCTTCAAACTTATGCAATGCACATATTTATGTTGCGGGAATAATTCTTGTAGAGAATCCTGTTGCGGTATCCGGTCTCCCTCTATCGCTAGTATCCCATTTTCGGAAATCAAATCCTTTACCGCCTGTAGGTTATGGTCCTTCCCGTCAATAATAATGAGGTCAAATTTTTTATTGGCAGGTATTTCTGTTAAATCTGAATATATTCTCAATCGGCTATAATTTTTCTTTAAATTTTTAGGCAAGGCATTTAAACAAAAGTCGTTGGCTTCGGTTCCGGTATAGTCCAGTTCTGGTTTGTTCCTGTCCAGTGCCAATAGTATCCCGGATATGCTCCCTATTCCCAATCCAACCTCCAGAATTCCTTTTATTTGGAATTTTTCCACCAACCTATTAATTTTCTCAATTGCGTATTCACTGGCTATATGCTGATTTCCATCTGCATCACAAAAAGATTGGTACAAATTAGATTGTTGTTTGTTTCTTTTCATTTAAACATCGATTTCTTTTCTCTTTTTTCTGTTTCCTTAGATTACTTCATCACTTCATCACAGCGTCACTTTTTCATTAAAGCTTGATACAAAAGATGATCGATTTCAAATCCTCCGAAATTTTAAAAGAATAATTAGCATCCCGATATTTATAAAGTATTTCCTTTAATACCATATCATTCACTTCCTTTAACGAGCAGTAGGGCTGTGTCTGTTTTCCGAGTAACTTTTTAACTTTATGTTTTAAAGTATGAAAATATGGATCTTCAACAAATTCCGCCTTGATTATTTCTCCAGTATATGAAGGCAATTCTTCCCCTAAAAAATGTTCTACATGAGATAGAATATTATAGATCTTAACTGTTTTTGTTGGCTTTTGCAAAAGATCGCTTTCCTCTTTAACAATAACCTTTCCCAGCTCAGTCTGCCGCCTTGGTTTTATTATTCCTTTTTCCCTGTTACGTAAAAAATGTCGCTGATTGATTCGCATAATATTTTTTATCCTGGGATTCCCGGTGATAATTTCGTCTTCTGAGCCCGCAAAGCTTTGATGCCAGTTATGGTAAAAATAAGCCTCGTTATTGCTTTCCCTTTTATAACCGGCATGCTCCATTCTCTTAAAAAGATCTTGATCTTCCGAACCATAAAAGTGGAAAAATTCATCCAATCCATTCACGCAAAAAAAAGCTTTTGTCGGAGCCAGGATCATCCCGTTCACCTCCCCAAATCTACTAGGGCTCAAATCATCAAAATTATAACTTTTGGTCAATTTCTCTGATTCTGCCTTCTCCAAATATCCCAGGTTAAAAAGAAAGAACTTATCTTCAACTGCGAGTTTATTAAAAAGTGTGACTGCCTCAGGATGAAAAATAAGATCCACATCTGCTATAAAGATATATGGAGATTGGGTTTGCAAAATTCCATAATTAAGTGCTTTGCTTTTGTTCCAAAGCAATTGTGAAACCGGGAGAAAATAAGGAATAACAAATTCATAGTTATTGCAAAGTTGTTTTAAATTATCAACTAAAGGTTCTTCACTGCCATAGTCCACAAAAACCACACTGAAGTTAGCTTCAGGGTGGTTTTTAAGGGAATCAAAGGAAGCCTTGATTCTTTTTAAATCCCTGTTTCGATTTGCGTAAACTATAGTTACAAATTCCTTCATATAGATCTAATTTCCAATCTTCTTATTTTTTATTTCTTCCTCTACCCGCTTATATTGCATTAAAACATTCTGCCTGATAAAATTTCGTTCAAATTTTGGTTTTATATACTGCAAATTATATGCAACAGCATTTTTAAGCCTAACCTCATCTGATAGTGCAATTTTGATTAAATCGGTAATTTCATCCACATCTTCAGGATCTTCAATCAAAAGACCATTCCTTTGATCTTCAATGAGTTCCGCGGATGCACCTCCGGGATTGGATTGAACAGGAAATACTCCCATTATAATAGCTTCAAGCAATGTATTTGGCATCCCATCTGAAAGGCTGTTTCCTATGTAAATTAATGATTCCCCCATTAATTTGAGTACCTCAAGTTCGCTAATCTTTCTAAGGACAACTAAGTTGCTCCAGTTTTCCATTTCAGAATTTTCAACAAATTCGGCCACTTCCATATCTGCCCCAAAAACAACTATTTTATAATTCTTTAACTCAGTTTTTAATCTTAAAATTGCCTCTAAAACAGGAATACATCTCCCATGTTTTCCCTGATAACCCTTTATTAAAAGTGTATTTCGTTTTTCGAAGGACTTTAATAAAAGATCAGATATATTAAAATTGAATCCACCCCTGCCCGGAAATACCCCCAAAAAATTTCCTTTAAATCCGTGTTCACAAGCAAGTAAAGAATCCCTGTGGCAATCTGAAAACATAAAATCCAGATCTGGAAAAACCAGGTTCATATCTTTTAAATGTTTGGGTTGATTTCGGTAATAATACAAATCGCTTCCCCAGGAAGAATAGATCCATTTTATATCCGGGTGATTTTTCATCACCTCAAAAATAGGAGCAGTGGCCAGGTACATCACAAAAGAATGTACCACATCGGGCTTAATTTCCTGAATTTTTTTCTCTAAAACAGCTTTTAGATCCCTTTCATTAACTCGATTGATCAACCGGTTTAGAACAGGAGAATTCTTTTTTACAAAATACCTTCCCGGATAATTCCATTTATACCTCCACCCGATTATTTGATCGACAAAATCTATTTGTTCCACCCTGGTATTGGAATCAAAAACATCCAGCCAGTAGACTTCATGTCCTGAATCTTTTAACTGCTCTGTCCAGTTAAAGAAATGTGGTGCAAATATGGAGACCATTAAGATTTTCATAAAGGAATTTTAATTTTATCCATGATTTCCTTTAAGTGAGGAACTGATACGTAGTTGATCAAATCCGGTCTGTTCAATCTAAAATCCTCAGGAGATTTTCGCCATTGAAAATATAAATTTTCGATGGATTTGGTAATTCCATCAAGTTCATCTATTTCTGCCCAATATGGGTATGTTTCACCTAATAATCTCCTCGCTTCACTTTTTGGCGGTCCTAATAAAAGAATTGGTTTATCTGCCTGTACACAATGAGGGAATTTGCCCGGTAAAAATGGACTGATTTCCGCTTTGGCCTCCAGGATGATATTCACGGCAGTTTTCTGTTGCATTTTAAAAACCTGTTCAAAAGAGACATACTCCTCGCTTACATATATTTTTTCAATATTTTTGAGTTCTCCATTTAATAACCGCTTGTTATTTCCGCCTAAAAATATGAGTTTTGAATGATGTTTTGCTTCTGGAAACTTCATCAGAAAGTTGGAAAAGGCTTTTACCAAACCTTTCGGATTTCTGGCACCTAATAAATTTCCGGCGTGCAATAAGTTAAAGGCTTTGGGATCAAAGTATTTCGGAAACTCAATTCCTTCTGTAGAGATCTCAATCAATTGATGAGGAATTACAAAACCGGACCTTAAAAAATCCGGATAAAAACTTCCCATCCATTCCTGCAAGAGTTTACCGGGAAAGGCACTATAAGCTGCCTTTTTAGAAATTTCCCGTATAAAGTTCTCTTTTTTGACAGATCCGGGCTCGGTCCATGTAAATGGCTTGGGATAATGATGCATAGGATAGGGATCGTGCATATAGGCTACCCATTTTTTATGCAATTCAGGTAGCTTCAATAAGGCATGATGTGGCCGGAAGCTTCCACCTTTACTAAGGGTCAATACCAGATCCGGGTTAAAATCCTCAATTTTTCGCAAGGCAGTAACTATGCTGTTTCTGTCATTAAAAAGGGTAAAAGAAAAACCAAACATGTTCTGAAGTGCTTTATGCACATCCAACTTCAAATGATGCCGTGAAGTACGTTCTAACCTGCTAAGAAAAAATAAAGGACTACGCCTGTTTTCTTTGATGGATACGCAAACAATTCCCGGAAGCTGGATATCTTTTCTTGTGTAATGGTAAACCAAGACCTCAAATCCGGCCTTGTGTAAATTTTGGATCAGTGCAACATTCGCCTTGGAACCACTGCTATCTTCCACGTCAATAGATTCTACAACAATTAAGATCTTTTTTAGGGTTTGCAGGTTCAAGGATTTTCTGTTTGGGTAAAGATAGAAATTAGTTTCGATTGTATAACCCTTCGACAAGCTCAGGGTGACAAGTAGTAACCATGTCAGTCTGAGCCTGTCGAAGACCCATATTGTGTGTAATTTTTAGAATACTCCACAAGTTTCTCCCAATTCTTCTCTATCAAAGCTATCTTTTTCCTTCTGCTCCATCCTTTCAATTGTTTTTCAAGCTGAATTGCATGTGTAGGATCTGTAAACTGTTCAAACCATTTTAAAACAACCGGCCTTCTATTAAACGTATAAGCGTCCGAATGCAGCCCTGCATTATGTTCATATAATCTTTTATTAAGACTTGAAGTAAAACCTATGTAAAAAGATTGATCAGAACATTCTACTATATAAACATAGTATATTTTCATATACTAAAATAAGGATAAATTTCCATTAATCATCCTTCGATAACCCTTCGACAAGCTCAGGGTGACCTCCAACAGCCATGTCAGTCTGAGCCTGTCGAAGACTGGCCTGTCAAAGACTCCATGTTGAATATTAACCAAACTTCGAGGTCAAAAACTCAACAATTTTAAAAGCAGCCGTTCCATCTCCATAAGGATTTTCAGTATTCTTAAAATCCGGAGGATGGTTTAATAGTCGAATTGCCTCGGCTAAAATTTTATTTTTATCTGTTCCCACCAAAAAGGAAAAACCTGCCTCCACGCCCTCCATTCTTTCTGAAACTTCCCTGGTTACCAGCACCGGTTTTTTAAAAGTAGGGGCTTCTTCCTGAATTCCCCCGGAATCTGAAATTATGATGTTGCACTCTTGCATCAACCAAAGCATGGTGGGATAAGACACCGGAGAAATAAGGTGAATATTTGTTTTGTCGCCAAGCAATTCCTTTACAGGCCCGGTTACGTTGGGATTTAAATGAACTGGGTATATTAATTCTACGTCCTCCCTTTCTGAAAGTTCCAACAACGCTTCGCATATATGGATAAGGCCTTCCCCAAAGTTCTCCCTGCGGTGACCTGTAACAAGGATCATTTTTTTATCCGGGCTGAGTAAGGCTTTTATTTTCTGAATTTCTTCACTCAACGGCTGTGATTCCATTTTCGCAATTGCCCACTGCAAAGCAACTACTACGGTATTTCCCGTTATGCAAATATCTTTTTTTGGGATTTGTTCATTTACTAAATTTGCACTTGCTTTGGTTGTTGGAGCAAAATGAAAATCGGCGATCCGGGCAGTGATTTGGCGGTTTACTTCTTCAGGAAAAGGCGCCGTTTTGTTATAAGTGCGTAAACCTGCCTCTACGTGCCCAACTTTTATCCGGCGATGAAATGCGGCAAGGGAAACCATAGCCGCGCTGGTGGTATCCCCCTGTACCAAAACTATGTCAGTCTGAGCCTGTCGAAGACTGGCCTGTCGAAGACCCGCTGCATCAAACACAGTATCCATAGAAAGCAGAATTTTTGCGCTAAGTTCATTTAATGACTGATTTGGTTGCATTAGATCCAGATCATAATCCGGCACAATTTCAAAGAAATCCAATACCTGGTCCAGCATTTCCCGGTGCTGCGCAGTGACACAAACTTTAAAGTCAAGTTTTTGCTTTTTGAGCTCATGAATTACAGGAGCCATTTTGATAGCTTCGGGACGGGTGCCAAAACATAGAAGTATTTTTTTCAAATTTGTATGTTTTCAGGTTTTAATTAAGCATCTCAAAATTAATTTCAAACTTTTTTTCTTATCATATCCAAGTAAAATTAAAGGCCGGGTTTTAATTAAAAAAAATAAAACCTTGAAACTTTGATTTTGAGGATAATTAAAAATATTCGCCCGCAGTTTTATATCGGTTTCTTTTAATATTTTCTTTTTATCCATTTGTTTGAAAATGGGAACAAAATCTTTTTTAAACGTTTTATAATTCTTTAAAAAATCATAAACATTCATCTCTTGATTAAGATGAAAATTTTTAAACAACTCTGAATACCCTTTTTTCTCTAATTTATATTTTTTAAAAAATTTCCAATAGGAAGCTTCCATTTTTTTTTGGAACGACGCTCGCATGACCAAATTTTCAGATTTTAATTGAGAAGTTAAGCTTGCTTCATGTGTCCTGTAATTATACAAAATACGAGGTATATGCTTGAATTCGGAATGAATTTGAGCTTGCAACCAAAAATCGTAATCTTCAATAGTATGTAAGGCTTCATCATATCCTCCATTTCTAATAAAAACTTCTTTTTTATACAAAAAACAGGCTCCAACATTATTCCCTAACAACAGGCTTAGGCTATTACCCAAAACATCTTTAAACCTCTTGTTTCCGTTTTTTTCAATAATATTAAAGTTAGAATGAACTATATCCACATTATTTTTTGAAATTTCCTCCAGCAGGACTTCAATTGCGTTGGGCTCAAAAAAATTATCATCGGAAGTCCAGGTTACATATTCTCCTTTAGCCTGCCTATGTCCAACATTCAAACTGGCCGGTAAATTTAAATTACTTTCATTTGAAATTACCTTTATCCTCTTTTCTCGTTGGGCAAAACTTTCCGCTATTTGCAAGGAAAAATCTGTGGAACAATCATTTACAATTATTAATTCAAAATTTTTATAAGTTTGGGTAAGACAACTTTTTATTGACTGCTCAAGAAATTTTTCGCCGTTATAAACCGGCAATACAATACTGACTAAACCATGATTTATTTTATTTTTTCTCACTCTCAAAAACCTCCTTCCAAAGTTGCTTTTTTTGTTCCTTTAAATTCCTGGTAGAAAGATGCAGTTTTAAATGCGAAATAAATAAGGATTTTCAAGATTTTTTTAGTTTAGCTTTCATATAAAAGATTGGTTTTAAAACAGGATAAATTCTAAAACCCCATATATACTTCAACCTCTTTAAGGTACCGGCATTTGAACGATTTAAAACATATTCAATGACTGAAAATTCTTTTAAGAAAAATCCTGTTCTTAAAAAATAATGCACCAAATTATGCGATAATAATCCCTTTTTGGATAAATTCTCTATCACCAGTTTTACCGCTTTTATTTTAGAAGCCCTTCGAATAGGATCATTATTATAGAATTCAAATGTTGTGGATAAATTATGCTTTCTTCCAAAGAAAAGTTCATTTTCTATTGACACTCCTATTAATCCATTCGACAATAGCCTTGAGTAATATTCCCATTCATCGGCATAAACTATATCCTCATTAAATTTTTCTTCTTCTAAAGAAGACTTCCTCCAGATAACATTACAGGTATTGAATATTAACTCATTTTTGAGCATCTTTTCTATATGGTCGGAGTTGACAAACATCACATCCGGAATAGCTTGTTCTATTTCAAAATTATAATGAAATTCACCTCTAAATACTGACCGTGAAAATCGACAAAAGTCAACTTTATATTCCTTTATTAGTTTAAGACTGATATTAATATAATCAGGATGGGCAATATCGTCACTGTCAAACAAGTGAATGAATTCGCCAGTTGCTTTTTCGAGCCCATAATTTCTACAAGAATTTGCTCCTTTTTTTTTGTTATTTGGCCTGATATATAACTTAAATCTTTTATCTTTTTTTAAGTATTCTTTAATTACTTCTATAGTTGAATCCTCTGAATGATCATCCACAATAATACATTCCCAATTAACAAAAGATTGTTTAATTATTGAGTCAAGTGATTCGGAAATTAAAGATGCTCTATTATATACAGGCATGATAATAGACACTTCTGATTTATTTCCCTTCATTTTCTCAATCATAAATTATTAATTTTTTTATTTTTTTATCGCCACTTAAAACAAAGATATATTAATTTTAAGGTAGAATTTCTATTAAAGCTATTACCAAGTAACGATTTTTGCTTTAATAAAACTCTTAATAAATTAGTGACTGTGTGTTCCTTTTTATTTAAAAACCAGCTATTTCTTATAGCTTCTTCTAAAAAAAATATAGAGGATTTTTTTTCCTTGGTTTTTAAAGCATTCTGATAGAGGTAAATATCAGATTTAATTATTTTGGAATTTTCGGCGTAAACCTTTAAAGAAATTGGTTTGTTAAAGTATAAATCTAAAATTAATTTGATGGTTTTATCGCCTAAATTAATTTTAGAACCAATATCTGCGAACATCATTTCTAATGCTTTCTCATGCCTGGCAGTATAATCCTTATTTCGGGCAATTTTTCCGGTTAAACTTTTTTCGTGAATCCTATATTGATATAGATTCTCTTCCAGATGATAGAATTTGAATTTTAAAGATGCCCTTAAAAAGAAATGATAATCTTCAACAAGGAATAAATCCCTGTTATATCCTTCTAATTCATTAAACACGTTCATTTTGTATAAAAATGACGCACCAATAATATCTCCTAATATTAATTTTGTGAGCGGCCCTGTATTATGCACTCTTTTATGGCTGCCATCGGCCCATATAATATCGTAATCTGAAAAAACAACATCACAATTTTCTCTGGTTATTGCTTTATATAAAGAACTTAAAAAATCAGGTTTCAATATATTATCATCAGAAGTCCAGGTAACAAATTTGCCTATAGCATGTTTATGCCCAACATTTAAACTACCGGGAAGTGAAAGATTATTCTCATTTGACAATACTTTTATTCTATTATCATTATTTTCAAATTTCTTTGCAATTGATAATGAATTGTCCTTAGATGCATCGTCTACTATTATTAGTTCAAAATTTTTGTAGGTTTGATTTAAACAGCTCTGAAGTGCTTGCTCCAGATATTTCTCACCATTATAAACAGGTAAAACAATTGATATTAACGAGGTTTCTGTCATTTATCGTTATTTCTTATTCTAATAATGAATTATAAGTATCAGACCAAATATCATTAATTTTATTTTGCGAAAAGTTATTTTCTACATAGATCACGGCTTCTTTGCCCATTCCCTGCCTTAGTTTGGCATTGTCAATCAATTCCTCAATTCTTTTCGTCATTGCATCCACATCGAATTCAGGAACGATAAATCCGGTTTCTCCATCGTTAATTGTATATTTCACTCCGCCGGAGTCAAACCCAATTACCGGTAAACCACATGCTTGTGCCTCGGCAGTCACCAACCCCTGACTTTCTACTCCGTAATTTGGATCGGTAATAGAAGTCATTAAAAAGATATCGTGATTTTGCAATAATCCCTTAATTTCCTCTTGAGATTTTCGACCAGTCATAGTTATATAATTATTAAGTGAGTAATCCTGAATAAAATTTTTCAAAACCTCTTCCTGACTCCCTGTACCCACAATTGTGTAATATACATTATAACCATTTTTTACTAATTTCGATATACATTCTACACCCAAATGTTGTCCCTTAAATATCTCCAAACGGCCAACAGTAATGATTTTTATGGTTTCTGAGATATTAATTTCCAGTTTACCTGGTTTGAAAAAATTGGTATTTACAGCAACCGGAATGGTTTCAATTTTTCCGGCAGGAGCTCCTAATTCTATTAAAAGATTTTCTAAGTAAGCAGTATTTGCAATAAGTTTATCTGCATATTTAAAAAGATCATCATAAAATCCGTTATTCTCAATAATACCGTTAATAGGAAAATATACATCATGGCCATGAAAAGAAACTATCAGTTTAGATGGAAAAAAGCCTATCTTTTTTAAGATATCTAGTGGTTTCCCATTTGTACCATATTGTACGTGCACAATATCGAAATTTTTTAACTTTCCAAAAAAGTGAAATATATAAATATGACGCAGTTCAAATTTTCGATGCTGTTCTATAAAGGCCTTTAGATATTTGAGATTGGAAATATTTATTAGGATCAACAAAAGTGCTTTCAGGATGCGGTAGAATTTCTTATTAGGAATACCATAATCTTCTATAATAACTTTATCTGTTAAATTATATTTTTCAATTAATTTCCCGTGTGTGGTTTCGTTGATCTCCAACAATTCCTCCACCAGGATATTCACCTTATACCCGCATTTAATAGCGGTAATTATTTGTGCCAGAATAAAAGTTTCAGAAAGCCTGGGGAACTGCCAAAGTTTAAAAAGTATGCTTTTTTTCACTGACTGAGATAAATTTTTGAATTATTTAATTGAAAAGAAATGGTATAAATTTAAATGTACGGCAATTTGAAGGCTTTTATTTAAAAAAGATAGATAGGAATTACTTTATATTTCTTAAAAATTGACAAAAATATGTATTGTAATCCTTTCTGCCTTCAAAAAATTCTGAATCTCTGGACACCATAACAGGAAAAGTTTTTCTGATGGTATTATATAAATTGAATTTTGCATTTCTTATATAATTGATGCTGTTGCCCGGGTATTTCTTCTTTATATGAGAATCGATCAACTTCCAACTTTCAATAGCGCTTAAAATTTTTTCCTCACTATTAAGGATGCTCAATTGTTCTGCACTTGTGTATCTATAATAAACTGAAGCTTCCGAAGAAAATACTATTTTGGATGCGTTCAAAATAACCCTTGCAAAAAATTCCGCATCATCATTATTGGTCAAATTCTCATTCCACAAACCTGATCTTTCGACAAGGTTTCTTGGGATTAAATAAACGTGTAGGGGGAAATATTCATTACAATTTCCAAATGTATTGAGTAAATTTATGCTCTTTTTAAAATTTCTATAGGAATGATATTTATACTTAAAGCGTTTAGATAAATTAGAACTCTCCTCAAAACCACCCCATTTGCAGGTTATCAATGATAAATCTTCTGGTTTGTATACCTTTACCTGTTCCTCCAGCTTATTTTTTGCCAGCAGGTCGTCAGAATCTAAAAACTGAATAAGTTCACCTTTGGATTTTTCCAGACCGTAATTTCTGCAAGCACTCGCTCCTTTTTTCCTGGTTGCCGGACGGTTATAAAATTGAAAACGATAGTCTTTTTCACAATAAAATTTCATCAGCTCCTCCGTATAATCTGTTGAACCATCATCTACCACAATACACTCCCATTTTAAATAGGTTTGGGCAAGCACACTATCTAAAGTCTCACCTAACAGAAGGGCACGATTAAAAGCAGGAATAGTGATGGATACTAAAGGGTTTGTCATTTTTATAAAAAATGTTTTTTAAAATTCTGTATTTTTTTATTAATCAACGATTCAATATACTCTTTATAAATCTTTTAATTAATTTTTTAAAGGAGTTGAACTCAAAATTTTGGGAATGATGAAAAATTAAAAATATCCATTCCTGCATTTTTAACTTCCTTGATTTCAGGATCTCATTTTCACCAGCCCTCATCAAAAAGATTCGTTGTTTTATATTATAATTAGGCAATTTATTGGAAATTATATACTTATAAAACTTTATGGTAGCTTGATTTTTTAAATCCTCATTATCAGTCCTCCCTGAAATATTAATTGAAGAATTTCTAACCAAAACCACGGCCTCATTTATTGTGTAAATAGGCGTGTTTTCTGAAAATTCCAACCAGGCTTTGTCGTCACTATGCCAGGCAAGAGGATATGGATAGAATCCATGTTTCAAATAAGTTTCTTTTTCATATATATATTCTGATAAAGAACTTCTGGTGAGGCCTCTATATTTCCGAAAGTAAGCATCTTCAGCCTTTTCCCACACAGGATGTTCAAAAATATCAGATGTATTTTTAGTTTTTTCTGTGATGATTTTTGATGCAAACCTAACTACTTTTGATTTTTTCTTAAATACATCAAGATGCTTATAGAAAGCATTAACAACTGAACTATCTAACATATCATCATCCCCCAAAATCATAAGCCATTTTTCTTCCTGAACCATTTCAATACATCTGTCCCATTGTCCTGTTAAAGAGGTTCCTCCTAAATTTTCTTCAAACTTTTTATAGGTAATATCAAACTTCCCTTTAAAGGATTTTATTAAGTCTGTCGGGTCATCCTGGGAGGCATCATTCCCTATATAAACTTTAAAGTTTTTATTGGTTTGATTGGATAAAGAGGTTAGGGTTTCTTCAAAAAAATTGAGTTTATAATAGGGGATAATAATAGCTAACATTGAAAATTTTTTTGATTATCGCAAAATTTTATTTGTGCTTAAAAAGTACATCAGTAACTGTTTGTTTTCCTTTGAAAAAGGTTTTAAAACCAGGTACTTCAACCAAAATTTAAATGCGCTTTTTTTATTCCCAGTATTTGTGCAATTATATATAAATTTTAAACAACTATAAGCCTCTTGAGACTTACTCACTTTATTTTTTAAACTTTGCGGTAAATTTTCTTTATAAAATTTATGAAATATCAAAGTTGATTTTACCCATGATTTATCTATTTTTCCTGGGGAATAATGCTCTATTAAAATTTTGTTGGTTACAAATACCTGAAATCCTAATTTCCTAACATCTATAGAAATACTCTGGTCATAATTATGAAAGCCTTTTAATTTTTCATTAAAGTTCAACCCTATATTTCCCCTCATAGCCATAAAAACCCCATCTATTATTACGACTTCTTCAAATGAACTTGATTTAAAACCATAATCAAGTTTTGTAGTTTCCTTGTCTGGAGAATGTTGAATAATATTCAGGAAAAGAAATTTAGTTTCATTTTCCCACCAAGCAGATGGCATTTTTGTTTTAATTTTTGAACCAGCAACTCCTATTAAACCTGCTTGAGGATTATTCACGAAAGAGGAAAGCAAGATACTTCCCCAATTTTTTGTATGAAATAACACATCCTCATGTAAAAATAAAAGAATAGGATATTTGGACTTGGAGATGCCTAAATTGTAGGCTTCAAAAATAGAATATTTGCTTTCAGAATTATCAATAACAATCAATTCATATTCACAGCCAATAGTGCTTTTTATATTCTCCTTTAAAATCGAGGAAATTGTTTGGGTTCGAGAACAAATTATTAAAGAAATCATTTCTTAACACCTAAAATTATTTGATGATATGGTGTGACAAAAGTCATATCAATAACCTTAACATCAAAATGAGCAAAAATACTTTGCAATAAGTTAAAATCGAATATGTGGTGATGTAAACACCTATTTTTGAAATTATCCAATGATCTGTTTTTAAATTGATCTATTGTGCCTGCAGGCAAATCCATACTTAAATCATGCAATTCTAATATTTCTGTGAGATGTTTTAAGTCTGTCTCATTTATTTCGCATTTTGCATCATCTTCTAAATGCTCGAAAGTAGTGACGGGACGCTTATGGTCAAATGTATATCTTTTATCAGGTAGTATAAGCAATATTGCACCACCTTTTTTAATCACCCTCAACCATTCTTTTACTGTTTTTAGCGTGTTTGCACAATGCTCTAAACAATGACTAGCTATAATAAAATCATAATTTTCATTTGCTATTGCAGTTAAGTCATTAGCTTCACAAATATATTGGTGACCTTTTCTATTTTCGAAATAATTAAAATTTTCACCTTCAACAATATTGCCTTCCCAGATAGTTTGGGTGCTGAAATTACAGCCATCCAAACTATTTATGACTTGGTAAATAGGTATTTCATTTGAAAATATAAGACTCGCCCCTCCTATTTCAATTCCTTTTTTACCTTTAAAATATTTTAGATAAAGGTTCATTTTTTTAATTGATTTTATTTTATAAGGAAAAAATTTACCTTCTATAAGTGCTCTTATTCCATATACCCCTTTTTCATTATATGTTTTTAAAATTGTTTTTAATATTTGCATAGCTAGAAAAAATTTTATCTAATTTTGAGTTACAATTATATGTTTTTGTAACAAAAAATATTAAGCTGCAAGTCCATCCCATAATTTAATTTTCTTTCTATAAAGGGATGTTTTGTTGTATAAGCATCTTTAATATGATAATTGAAGCCTGCTTTTTGAACAATCTCTAAAATTTTATGTAAATTTTGTTCTTTGTTAAGCATACTATGATACTCGATAAAAATATAATCAATATTTTTTAATTCATTTTCACAGTCTTTTATCACCTCATATTCAGCACCTTCAATATCTATTTTTAAAAAATCGACCTTTCTTCCTATCAAATATTTTTTTAAACTTGTACAAGGCACTCTTTTATACTTGCCCAATGTATTTTCTTTTTCAAGTCTCCCTCCAGCACCACCTTCCACAACAAAAGATAAAGTATCGTCAGCATCCCAAACAGCTTTATTTATAAGCTGAACATTTTTATATTCAAAAGATTTCATATTTTTTTCTAAAAAGCCAAAAATATATTCATCTGCTTCAAACGCAATTATTGATGCTTCCGGATATAATTCCTTAAAGTAAATAACACTCATCCCTAAATTTGCCCCACAATCTATAATGTAAGGGTTATCAGTGTTTGCTTTAAATTTATACATCTCTGATTTGAATAGTTCATTATTTCCCAGATAAAAGGATTCAATATCATGAATATATAAGGTTTTACCCAGAAAAATCTTTTCTATGGGCACAAATCTTTCAATTTTATCTACATTCCTTTTTAATAAAGGAAAAATATTTTTAAAATATTTTTTTAAATATTTTATATATTTCACAATATCTTTTGTTTTTTTAATTACGTCAAAGTATCTTTTGTACTTAGTATAATATTTAACAGATTTTCTGTTCGTTTCTATTAATTATTAACATCAAACTTAGGGGTAAGTTTGATGTTAATAATTTTTGCTTAATTTGAATAAAAAATTATTTATTTGTAATGATTTAAACAATATCTAATTAATCTATTTTCTTAATACCTTTAAACCAATTAGGCCTTGATACCGAATTGAAATTTTGATTATTTTCAAGATAAAATTTATTGCCATAATCCGAATCCGCAAAAATACTAAATACAAGTTTAGACTTTTCACTAGTGAATTTTATTATATTTGGAATAGATAAATTAAATTCCATTTCATAATCCCCGGTTGCTAAACTACAGGGAGGTATAACGAAAGATACTTCATAAATTCCTGGATTTATTTCACTTAAATTATTATAGTCATTATATAGAATACCTATTATCGGATTGCCGTTAGGAGAACATATTGAAACCCCAATAACTATTTCCCTAAATTTTTCTCCAATTTGGAATTGGAGAAAAACCTGTAATTCATCTGTATTTTTTAAGTCTTTGCTCCGATTTTCATTAAAAATTTCTGTTTTTAATAGTTTCATGCTAGATCCCCCATCTTCTCCAATCCAAGACTTTCGTTTGATTTCGGATTTTAAATATTTGTTCAACACCTCATCTACACTCCCTATAAGGGTTGCACTTCCATTTTCAAGTAAAAGCCCTATACTACACAAACTTCTTACACTGGCCATATTATGGCTCACAAAAAGTACCGTCCGACCTTGTCCCTGAGACAAATCCTGCATCTTGCCGATGGCTTTTTTCTGGAATTCGGCATCGCCCACCGCCAACACCTCATCTACTACCAGGATCTCCGGTTCCAAATGCGCTGCCACTGCAAAGCCAAGGCGCACCGTCATCCCGCTGCTATAGCGTTTTACGGGCGTATCTATATACATCTCACAACCCGAGAAATCTATAATTTCATCCAGTTTTGATTTCACTTCATTTTTGGTCATCCCTAAAATAGCGGCATTCATGTAAATATTTTCCCTACCTGTTAATTCCCCGTGAAACCCGGTACCTACTTCGAGCAAAGAAGCAATACGCCCCCTGGTTTTAATACTCCCGGTAGTAGGAGAAGTTACCCTGGATAATATTTTTAATAAAGTGGTTTTACCAGCGCCATTTTTACCAATAATTCCTAATACCTCTCCAGTCTTTACTTCAAAATTAATATCCCGCAGCGCCCATACATAATCTTCAGTCGCCTTCGCACTACGGTCGTTTACCGCGCCCACCTTTAAATAAGGATCTTCCTTCCCGCGCAAGCTTGCCCACCAACGGTTTATGTCGTGTCCAAGCGTGCCAGTGCCTACCGCTCCCAGGCGGTATTGCTTTGAGATGTTTTCTGCTTTTAGGATCGTGCTCATTATTCAAAGATAATATTTTCCCCTTTGAGGTTGGGGCAACTTTTTTTTACATTTTTCTAATCGCGAAACTTCTAGGATCTCTATTTTCCATAGTTAAATAGACAAGTTCCCAATCATTACAAATACAAAATTCATTTACAGCTTCAATAACGCCATATTTAACTAACCCGTTCCAATAACCAACTATATAGTCGTGACCAGCTATAATTCCCCCTTTTTTAATTTTTGGACTATATAAATTCAACTCTTCTTTAGTCGTTTCATAACTGTGATTGGTGTCAATATAAATCCAATCGAAATATGAATCTTCAAAATTATTTACTACACTGGTGGAATATCCCAAATTAATTACAACTTTTTGTAACCCAATCTCATTCTTAAACTTCATTTCAACTTCTTTTCTTTTTTCCTGATTATATCTCTCAGAACTCCACACATCAATTAAATGCAATTTTTCGGGAAAATTATTAATCAAAATTTGTTTAGAAAAATCCCCTTTATCCACCCCTATTTCAGCTACAACACCTTTTTTTGGTAGTTGTTTTAATAAATCATAGCGATTTGGAAGAACTTTAAGATTTTTTATGTGAAGTTCTTTAAGTTCATATAAAGGTATCAACCTTTCTTTTTCAAGAGAATTCCTGTAATGATCGTTTATTATTGCCCTGTAATAATAAGCATATAACTTTCTCTTAATTATTTTTGGGGTAATTTTTTTTACAAAATTCTTCAATTCATTCATATTTTTAGAGTTTCCCTATTTTGTTTGTAATTAGTTATATTTTTTATTTAAAAAAATATAACTAATTTTTCGAGTTGTTAATTAAAACTTTTGTTCATCTCAAATTTTACTGATAAAGAGAAAAGTTATCTTATCAAGATGAAACAAAAAAATCATACTATTATAATAAATCTTTATAAAATTTTTCTAATCTAGTTCCAAGAATTTTTGAATCATAATTTTCAACTACAAATTGTCTTCCTTTTTGGCCCATTTCTATTCTTAAGGCTTCATCATCAATCAAGAGTTCGATTTTATCAGCAAAAGCTTCAATATCCTTTTCCTTAATCACAAACCCAGTTTTTCCATCTATAAGCCCATATTTCATTCCACCTACATCTGAAACAATTACAGGCAGTTCCATTGCTTGTGCCTCTTGGATTACCAGACCCTGAGTTTCGGCACGTCCATTTTTATCGTAGATACCGGGTAAAAGAAATACATGAGCGGTTTCCATCAGCTCAATAATTCGCTCTTGTGATAAAGCTCCTGTTAATTCTACTTTTTCCTGAAGATTATAATTTTTAATAATTTCCTCAAGTTGATCTTTCAATTCCCCGTTCCCAATAATTATAAGTTTTATATTTCCAAACCCTCTTTGAACAAGTAAATTTAAAATCTCTATGGCCAGATGAGGACCTTTAAACTCAATTAATCTTCCAACAAATAGTATTGTAAAATCTTTATTTATATGAATGATATTCTTTTTGAAATTGCTCGTATCAAGACCCACAGGTAAAACTTTTATCTTTTCAGGAGATGTCAATTGATGAAGTAAGGATTCAGTATATTTTGTGTTTACCGTAATTAAATCGACTTCCTGAAAAAGAATCTCATAGGTTTGTGGGTATTTGAACATTAAATGGGGACTAACATCATAGCCATGAAATGAAGTTACGAAACAGGTATTGGCAAAATATCCCATCGTTTTCATTTCGGCAATGTATGGAGCAATTGTCCCAAAATGAACGTGAATTATGTCAAATGGAGAAGAGTCTAAAATCCATTTAAACCTGGTATAATTACTTAAGTTTAAAGTTTTTATTCCACGCTTTCTAAATTCAAAATGATTTGTGATTTTCGTGAAATTAAAGTCCCTCCTGTTGGATATTAAAAATTTGAAAAAACTAAAATACCTACCATATCTGGAAATTTTAATTCCTTGTGAATAAACCGTTTTTTCTAACAATCTATAGTCCAGAATTCTTTGATGAATTACTTCACATTTATTATGTTGAAATGCAAAAATGGAAACCTCGTGACCCTTATCCATTAAATCAGTAATTTGATTTACGATAAATGTTTCCGATATTACAGGAAAACTATTTAAAATTATTGCAATTTTTAGTTTCATTAACCAAATTCAAATTTCAACCCTTTCATAAATATAAAAATCTGAAAATGAAGTTGTATCCGGAAATGTTTCATCAAAGGGAAACTGATTTGGGATGTAATGTAATAATTTAAATTCATTTTTAATTTCTGAATCTATCCAGTCTGTAAATTTTCTGCATTTAACATGTCGCGCAACTTCTTTATTGTAATTACTTGAATAAATAATTACATACTTTGAACACAAATTGAATAAGTTTGTCATATACTCTCCAAAGATTTCATCTTCCACTAAATGAAAAATCACGTCTAAAGACATAACCAATTCTGCTTTATACTTCTTATGTCCTATTTCAGAATAATTTAAAAAAAACTTCGATGGATCATTTGAGAAAATTTTAGCACACAATTTAATTGCTTCTGCAGAAACATCGAAACCAATATATTCTTTATAATTGGCTAATTTTAATTGATTACCATCACCACATCCTAATTCAATTACCGAATTTATGTTATGTGATGCAACAAAATCATTAATAATATTCGATTTAAATTCTGCTAAATTACCATAAGAACCAGCCCCCGAATTTCCTTTGAAAACATATCGATTATCCCAATATTCTTTTGAATTAAATCTATTTTTTGATTTCTTTTCTTGTTTTTTCGATCGGATATATTTCTTGTAATAAGGATATAAAATATTGTATAAAGAAATTTTTAAATTTTTATAATTATACCAATATAAAGCTACATCATATTCTTTGAGAAAATCTTTATACTCTTCAAATATTTTCAAATTATCCTTATTTTGACCCAATAATTCTCCCAGCTTCCATCTAAAATAAAATTTACAATGTATCTGTGAATTTTTTAAATATGCTGACATTAATTCATATCCAAATAACAAATTCCTGAGATTATAACTCTGGTTTTTAGTTATTCTTTTCTCATTATGAAATCTATATAATGCAAGACAGTCCTTATGGGATATACAATGAATTTTATCTGCTTTTAAGAAAACTCGATTAAAAAATTCGGCATCCTGGTTAATTTGCAAATCTACATTCCATCCGCCAGAATTATCAACTAAATATTTTGGTATTAAAAAGGCATTTGGAGGCACAAATGTAAAACCTTTTGTAATAATGCGATAATATTGCACGATATCAATTGTTTGCAAGCCCTTAAATTCATTCTGAATTAATTTTTCTGGTATATTATTTTTAACAAATCTCCAAGTACTCATTGATACTGAAGAATTATTTTTTTTAGGAAAATTGCGTATCTGAATCTCTAATTTTTTTTCAGATATTAAATCATCATCATCTAAATATTGGATGTAATCCCCACAGCTTTTCTCAAAACCGTAATTTCTACAGCTATTAGCTCCTTTCGGGAAATTATCTGGTCTTTTGAAAAATTTCAGACGATGATCTAATTCTATATAATATTCTAATAATTCTTTAGTATAATCTGTTGAACCATCATCGATTATTATACACTCCCAATTCTCATAGCTTTGCATTAAAACCGATTGTAGGGTTTCACCTAGTAAATGGCATCGATTAAACGTAGGAATTATAATACTAATTAAATTATTTGTCATTCAAAATAAAATTATATTGTTAAAATATTGATGTATCTCAAAGTATAAATAACAATTTTTTCTCTTCAAGAAACTTTATTAATTCTGGTGCAGTTTCTTCGAAATGGGACTTATTTTTTTCCTGATTTTGGTCTTCCTGGTTCTTGTTAATTATTAAAACAGCAAGTTATAAATTTTTAGATGGTATTTTGAAGTTGGAAATACAAAATACGAAATGAGAAGTTTTTTAATAATTTTATTTGGAATTCGTTGATTCGTTGATTTTTAAATTAGTAATTGGGAATCTGGGTTAGAAGTTTTTATTAATCTCATTTGGAATTTAGCCCCGTTGCTTTGTGTATGAAGTTGAAATTCCGTCAATTCTTTTCTAACCATAAATTCCCTCCGGTATTTTTATAACTTAAAGGAATCCCGCTAAACACCTCTTTATAATGTTCATGCAAATAATGGGAAAATAATCGAATTTTAAAGTGCTTATTATACATTAAAAACGCCTTCAAAAAATAATCTTCATTCCAGTTTCTCCCTTGAAAAACCCAATTTTTAGGATATTCAAAAGGGTAAAACACATCGTGAAAATGTATTAGAACCCCGCTTTCTAATACGGGCAATATTTCGAATAAAATATAATTTACATCACTCCCGGTTTTAACCACATGGGTGCTGTCAACAAATAAAATATCTCCGGCCTGCAGCTTTTTAAATTCATTTAATGAAACGGCCTGCACATCATCTGGAATTATAAAATCCTGCTTCTTATCCTTTTCGGTGAGCAGGGAATTCAATCTTTCGGGATAAGGCTCAATAAAAGTGAGGTCAATTTTATTGTCGAAAAACAATTCATTCGTATCCAACATAACTGCGGAAGAAAACCCGGAGCCAATTTCAATAATCCTTTTCGGTTTAAAATGTCTTATTATGGAATAAAGTACGATGCCGTCTGTATAAGAATAATAATCATTCTCAAACTGGTACCTGGTTTTACTCTTATTCGCGACACTAAACGGAAGGTCTTTATAATATTGCGTAAAGTTTTCAACTAATTCTATTTGTTGTTTGGTTTGCAGATCAATACCCTGTATCCCATCTGCTTGGGTATTTTTCCATATTTCAGATTGCCTTTTCTTAATGTCTTCAATTGATACAACCGGAGAATAAAAATGTCCGGCGGGATAACAGGAATTTTTCTTTAAATTTGAAATTTCCTGTTTTAAAGCTTTCACATAAAGCAATTTGTCAAAAACCTTTTTTATTGTTTTTTTCACTTTTATGAATTAAATTTTAAGGGATCTTGAATAAGAATTTGAAGCACTAAAATAGGATAAATATGCTGGTCTTCCACTTTTAAATTGTTTAAGCCTTGTTTCCTGACTCCCGGCTCTTTTTTTACTTCATCAAACTATTTCAACTTCAACCGGCTTATTGTAAATAATTAATTGACTTCTGGTAAAAGGCTTATTTAGAAATCCGGGCAGGAAATGCTCACTCTTTAAGGCCCATCGCTTGAATTTATTTTTTCTTTCACCCCAGCCAAATAAGCGGCTAAATCTTTCCAGGGTTCCCACAGGAATAATTTCCACCTCTCCAAAAAACACTTTCCCTGCTTTTTCCCAGTGTTTAGAACTAAAACTCCTGTTTGGGTGTGGATCTTCTTCTTTCCATTTAGCAAAAGCTATTTTATCAAATTTTGATGGTCTGCCCCCAATGGGGATATGCCAGCGTATCTCATCCAGAATTTTAGAGTTAACAGCAGGTTCAAAAAATCGAGCTTCCCCAGCGGGCTTTAACAGCCTGGCCGTTTCCTTTAAAAATAATTTTTCTACCGGAAGTGTCAAATGGTGTAAAAAGGCCTTGCCCACCACAAAATCGAAAGTTTTGGAAGTTAGGTTATTCTCCAAAAAATCCCCTTCCACAAAAACAATAGGGTGCTTAAAAGAATAATTTTCGTTCAGCTTCCTCACAATTTCTCCGCTGGCGGAAGCGATGTCATTTGCATAAACCTCAGCTCCCAAAGCCGCCATTACCGCGGCATTGGTGCAATCACCACAGCCCATCTCCAACACCTTTTTTCCCTTTATTTTCTCACTGAAATTGTTCTGATACAACCCAAACCAACTGGTTTCAGTAGTGGTTGCAGAGTCCAGAAAAGAATCCAGGTTATTTATCCAATGAAGAATATTGCTGATGGGATAGTTGGCATACAACGCTTCGTAATGCAGTTTGTTTTTTTCCTGATTTTGGTCTTCCGTGTTCATATTAATTATTAAAGCAGCAAGTTAAACTTTTGTTTTCTGTTTAGCGTTTCCCCCCTTTGGGGGTTAGGGGGAGGGGGCTAAACGGCCAAACCCTCATCAAGCCTTCACATAACTTCTCAACCTTCCCACCATCCGGCAAACCGGGATATTTCTCAAACAAACGTTCAATTTCTTTCAAGCTCAATTTCCTGTTCAGGAATTCTGCCTGATAAAAAGGAATCTCCACCGATTCCAGATAATCTCGATATTTAATTCCATCACCAAAAATCTTATCCGAAAATTCCACCCATATACTCGGAATTTCATAAGCGTGAGAAACTATTATACCATGCAAAGAGGAGGAAATTGTTTTTTCACAACTCAGTATTTCCCGGGTAACTTCTTCCACATCCATTGTCATAAGGTCAATCACCAGGATTTCAATATCATTTTTATAATTTTCTGAAACAAATTTAAAATCATGATAATGCGGAATGATCCCTAATTTGTATTTTTTCTCAACTTCCGGATGATAATATTTTGGCAACAGCAATGCAGGATCCCCATAAACTTCGGGACACTCATAGCTGAGATCCAATAAAAATTTTCTGGTTTGGGGTCCGCGAACAGCTCTGTAATCTGCTTTTATAATATTTTGTTCCTTATCGATAATTCCACTTCCCCACACAATACTGTCTTTTGAAGCGTGGTGAATAACACTTCCTATAGTGACATAATTTGTCTTATCCCTTTTATACCAGGGCTGTTTTTTAGGATGAACCCATTTTATCCCTTTCCCCGAGATCTTTTCTACCAAATATTTAGAAAGCAGATCCCCATAATTCTCCTTCTTCTTAAAGATGAATTTTATCTCGCTCCAGTAAAACAGGGGAATTTTTTTATGTTGGGACATTATTGGAAGTACGAAGTTAGAAGTACGAAGTTAGAAGTTTTTTTGGAATTAGAGATTCGTTTCTTTAAAGGGATTCGTTAATTTGTTCATTTGGGATTCTGCCCCCCCTCATCCCTCTTTACCCTCGTCTCCCAGTCCCTTCTTCCCCTTTAGATACTATGGTTAAATCCTAATTTATTTTATCATTTGAAGTTCTTTTTTTATATTTTTGTTTTAACAAAAGAAGGCTTCGGTCAATTCATTGAATCTAGGTCTATCTAGCGCGGAGCAG
>Ga0307487_1000462_pt1 | contig 32148 bp, 32 predicted proteins | sample CBIW12metaG_FD_203665 | JGI IMG/M metagenome (GOLD analysis project Ga0307487, IMG submission 203665) | Sea-ice brine microbial communities from Beaufort Sea near Barrow, Alaska, United States - CBIW 1.2 | ecosystem: Environmental > Aquatic > Marine > Coastal | place: USA: Alaska | collected... | reverse complement strand
CAGCCGTCATCCGGCCTTGCGTCACCTGGCTCAATACCTCAATGCGGTTCAGCTCGCGTTCGCTCATAACAACCAATCCCACCGCCACACTCCAATCCTGCCAAAACAGGGAAGTGTGACACTTCTAATTTGCAGATGTGGGACATTCTAACTTTGCGCGTACATCTGCCACGAAAGTTGATCCAGAACGCAGCCCGAATACATGGCGAAGCGGGGCACCTCTGGCATTGCGGTTTCAATCGACATGTTGAGCAGTGTCCAGTTGCCCGACTGGAAGGTATGGGTCTTGGGCGTGGTGCCGCTGGTGGTCGGGTGGCCGAACGCTGCCTTCAACCAATAGCCGAAAGCCTCAACGTCGATGGGGATCACCACTTCTCCGTCGGCTGTCACCGCATCCTTGATCGGAGTCAGAGGATCACGCCCATGGGCGATGTGTTTCCAGCCTGGCTTCAACTGCCGTAAGAAGCCTTTTACAAAATGATCCCATTCAACGCGGCTGAATCCCCAATCCAAATTCAATAATTGGTCGATCCCATATTTTTGCAAATCTGAATGTGTTCCTGACCCTTATTTCGGAGGGGCGGGTTTGTGTGGATCCTGATTCTGCCCTGACCTCTGATAGCCTTGAGTTGCTTTTGAAGACGACTCATTGGCCGAACTATGACTATGAGCTGATCAAGGCTGTCACGGCCTCTCCACGAAGGTATCATTGATCCCTTGGATTTCTTGAAAGCGCTCGCTTTGGAATGTGACCTGATCCAGATTGCAGAAGACCGTATCGAAATTCGTGACAACGGGCTTCGCATTCTCAAAAAAAACCAGATCAATGTTGCTCTTGTGCGGCGCGTGTTCGAAGCGATTTTCTCCAAAGTAAATCCGCGCAATCTGACGAAACTGGCGCATCCGTGGGTGCAAGAACAGAGTGGCATTATGTTATGGGCGCTGTCGATCACGGCAGACAAGCCTCGCAGTGCGAAAGAACTGACCAGATATTGATTTGTTCCCCCACAGCAGTTCTTCGATCATCGACTGAGCACTCTCGACATTTATATGCGTGCCGTTTTTCTGGCCCCGCTTACTTGGCTGGGGTTGCTGGAAACGCAAACCGTCGAGGCAAGCGATACGAATGTGCAAGGTTTGTTGTGCAAGGAAACGGCACTGTTCGATCAGCCGACATTCCCCAAGTGGAACGCCTTTTCTTGCAAAACTGTCGCTTTATTGCGCACCTATCAACCCTTTGTGCTGTGCTGTGATTTCAGCATTCGTAGCGCCCTTTTGGATGGATTCTGGCCTCGGCGGCCGGTTTGGCATGACTTTTGGTCTGATCCGCACCCGTTTGACAGACCATCCGAGCCGCTTTTCCTCCGGTTTTGACGCTACTGCTGTTATGCGGGAACCGGTGGTGAGCGCAGCCGGTAGATAGCGGTGAGAATGCAATGGAAGAGATTGCCGCTGACCACGATCTCGGCGAGCTGGAATGTGATGGCGCGGGCGTGAAGGACGACCCTCGCGCCGATCTTTATCAGCCGGGTTTGCAGGCTGGTGAACGACCAGTCGGCCACTTCCTCGGGCAAATCGGTTCGTTGCAGGAATACGCCAAGATTATAGGCCAAAGCATGCAGCTGAAGCCGCACCTCGTTCTGCGCCATGCCCATGCAGGACAGGCGCGTCCAGTTGATCGCCTGCTTGCCTTCTTTGATGTGCTGCTCGGCTGTGCCACGCTGATTATAGAAACGGATGATCCAGTCCGGCTCCATCGGCAGGGTGGTGACCACGAAGCCGACGCGCGGGAACAATTCGCCAGGATGCCACTCGACTTGGGCGATGACACGACGGGGTTTGTCCCATGACGCGGCCTGATACTCGAAGTCGCCGTAGAGGCGTCGAACATGGTTGGGTGGACGGCCCACGGGGCGCTTGAGCAGATGTGCAATCCTGCTTTGCAGAACGCGATTGGTGCGCAGGCGGATCGCGTAGAAATAGCGCTCGGCCTCCAGAGTTTTGTATAGCTCTGGGATGGCGAAGGCGGCATCACCCCTGAAGAACCGCATCAGGTGACGATCCGCGTATCGCGCCATCACCGGCTTCAAAATCTCTTCCCATCCGTCAGAGCTGTGGACATTGCCCGGGCGCAGGGCACGCCGTTCGAGGTGACCGAACTGGTTAAAGACAAACAGCGGGTGATAGCACATGCAGCCGAAATGGCCGTTCCAGGCGGTGCCCTCCTGTGCTCAGTGGGTGGGGCTGACGGAGCTATCCATATCCAGCGTGAGCCATTGGGACGCTTGCGTTCATGAACCCGGTCGATCCACTGCCCCGGCAATTCAGTCAGCGCTATCCGATTGTCAGCCGTCGCCAGCACCTCTGTCTCAAACCGTGCCATCTGACTGGCTGAGGCGGGCTTGGCATCAACGGCCCGTCCCCCGACGACCTGCCGCATCACCGGATCGAGCGCCAAACGGTCCGCGTCATTCACATCATCATATCCGGCCAATCGCCCGAAGACTGATTGCCGCAACAGGCCGATCAGAGAGTGCAGACGATTGTGGCCCGTGCGAATGTCCCTCAGAACGCTGCCAGCAATGTCGTGCAGGCCAAGCACCTCGTCCAGTTCTCGGAACAACGGCAATCCGCCATCCGAACTGATCTTCGAGCCATGGAATTGCAACCGCACCCCTCGGTCAAAACCAGGCCGCAAACCACCCGTTTCGCTTGCACCCTCTGGGTGATCCATAATGCACCGCCTTCAGCCCTATTAACGTACTGAAATATAACCCATTAACGGCTCTCAAAGGGGCAGAAACACCAAATTACTTGGGAAAGGCGGGATCAGTTCATCCAGTTTGATTTTGAGCGTTTGCATCCATTGGAACGCGCCAACTGAATACCTGTTCTCAAGCGTTGAGAAACAATCTGGCGGTGGTCAGAGCCTCCGACTGCCCCATTTTGCCACAATCAAGTCCGGCACGCCGTCCACCGCCCGTTCCGCATCCCGCGCCAGATCGAGCCGCTTGCGCAGTTTAACCGGCGGCACCAGCAGAAAGATCGGCACGGTTGCCACGCCGCGTCCGGTTTTGGACCTGGACGCCACAGTCCGACCTTTCGAATTGAGCCGCCCCTCGGCCACCAGCAGGCTTGGCCCCCGGCGGCGATAGATGAACCGCAAGCGCAGACCGATGCGGCGTTCCCATTCGCCGGGGGTGATGCGGCCGCCTTTGCTGCTTTTGCCAGCAGCAGCGGTTGGGATGGCAAGCCTAAACCCATTCTTGGACCGGATCAGCGGGCCGGTGTCATGCGCGCCGATGATCACCGGCGCGTTCGACCAGACGAGTGCCGCCGCGTTCAGGCTGTCGCCGGACTTGGGGAAACTGGCGAGGCGGATGCTGTTGCCAAGCCGGGTTCCGAGGCCAACGCCGGTGATCTGCCCGCGCCAAGCAGATTTCAGGGAGGAGCCTGCCGCGCGCATGGCAGCGGACACCGATTTTTCACCAGCGGCGATTTCGGCCTGCATCAAGGCGACGAGGTCGCGATCGAATGCGATCTTCAGCTTCATGACGGCCGCAGGTCCAGCGACCAGATCAGGCGTTCCCGGTCGCTGGTGGGTTCGCCCTGAATGGTGAAGCTGTCAGCACCGATCACGATCAGATCGCCGGGGCTAGGAACGGGCAGGTTGGAGACGCGGACGTCCTCCATCATGGTATCGCTGACAAAACGCCCAGCGCTAAATTCAGAGATGCGGTCGGGGGCGCGGCGGATAACGCGGATCGGGCGCTCTTCCGACGTTGTGGCGGATATCCACAGGGCAGCCGCCGCCATGGACGGGTTGGCATAGATGCGGTCCATGGCGGCGGCAAAGATGGTCATGGCAAACCCGTCAGTTCGAGGTGAGGATGCGGATCGCGATGCGCGGCCGCTTGTTGACGGGCAGGATCGAGGCCTCGGTCATCAGATCGATCCACCGGCCTTTCTCGTCGAGATGTTGGCGGGCGTAGAGCGGCAGGCCCATGGTATTGGCCGCCTCGAGCAAGTTTGCCGGGCCGCCGTAGGTGGTGAACGTGTCCATGGTGCCGAGCGGGAAGCTGGCCACCAGCCCGGTGGTCTGCCGCCACGGCAGCTTGAATAGAATCTTGATTGTCAGGCGAAACTGGATCGCCGCATCGGAGAACACCGTAGGGCGACCAGGGCTGCCATCATGCGGCGCCAGCCAGGACATCTCCTTGTCCAACCAGATCAGCAGCACCCGCGCTTGCGAAGCGAAGTCGTGTAGCTGGCCCAGTTCGTTTTGCGGTAGCGGGCACGTGATGGCTTGCTCAAGCAGCCCGTCTAAACGAATGGATTCGCAACGTGAATCTTCGACGGTCAGGATTCTGCAACAACACCGATTTGCGGGCAGAACTTTCGGACCGGATGCGGGCATTGGTATTCTCCGACCCCACGTCGGAGTTCTATAGGCGCAATTTCCATCAATCCGATGTGGGCGAAGGCGACCCTCCAACGTTGCCGACAGGCACGACCGGGTCACACTAACACCGTGCGCATTTGGTTTCGCTGGCCGAAGGACCCGAGCGTGTCGGTTCAAGGAAGTCGGGGAGGAACCGGCCCCTGCGCAGCTTCGGGATCCGCAGCGCGACGATTCCAGGCCGCTTGCGCTGGCACACGATCATTCAGTGAGGCCGGCGAGAGTATTGCAGCAGAGCCTACAATTAGGATCCGCGCAAAGGTGCCGGCCGGTTCGATGGTTTTGAACTCAATGCCAGCCAACCCGGGGAGAGGCCGCGATAATGTCGTCCGGTCTAGATCTGATCATCTCCATGTGTTCCGCACGCACGAATTGCCGTGCGGGATCGTCAAAGAGATTCGTCATTTCGTCGGGGTCTTCCTGCATGTCGTAGAGCTCGCCGGTATCGGTGCGAAGATCCACAGACATCCTGAAGCGCCTGCTGCGAACCGTCATCAGGTCCATGTCGACGGCGCTTCTGGTTGAATCGACCTCATATTCGGACAGGGCGAAATCGCGGCTTTCGGCTTGCTCCCATAGGCCGCGCCAGGATCGTCCGTGGTTTTCCGGGGTGCTGATGCCCGTCAGATCGGTCGCGGTCGCCAGCACATCGACCGTGCCGACCGGATCATCCAGAACCAGGCCCTTCGGAACGCCGGGCCCCTGAACCAGGCAGGGAACGCGGAGAAGGCCGTCATAGAGCATCGGCCCCTTCAGCAGCAGCCCGTGATCGCCCAACCATTCGCCGTGGTCGCTGATAAAGACCACATAAGTGTTGTCCAGTTCGCCCTTCGCCTGCAACGCGTCGAGAATACGGCCGACCTGAGTGTCGACGGCAGAGATCATGCCGAAATAGATCGCCGTGATGTCTCGAAGCGCGATGTCGGTCAGCTCGCCCTTCTGGCCCCAGTCGATGCCTCCGGCGTTGTGCTCGGCCCCCTGCTTGATCGGTCTTGCGCGATCCTCGACAAACGCACGGTGCCACCAGGGGCGACGGTCGAGATCGAGCTGCGGATGGCGGGCGATGGTGACGTCTTCGGGGGCGTACATGTCGCACCACGGGCGCGGCGCAAGGAACGGGGGATGCGGATCGGGAAACGAGACCCAGGCCATCAGGGGAGCGTCGCCTTTCGCTTCGATCGTCTCGACAGCCCGGTCGCCGATCCAGGGCGACGAGTGCCATTCTTCATCCAGTGCCGAGCGCCACGCCTGAAAATGCGCGCTACGGGGTGGCAGCGTAACCTTGGCGTGGTCCCAGCGTTCGCGCCCGCGCCCATCCTGGTCGAGCCAATATTCATAGTGCAGCGCTTCGGGCGGATCGTACCACTGGGTGTGGTGATGTGGGCGCAGCATGAGTTGCACGTTGTCGAACCCCATATAGCCGCCGCGCCAGTCTGCCGCGAAATCCTTGGCACTCTTGTAACATTCGGGGCGGCCTGTCGGCTCGAAGGTCTGCTGGCTGGACAGGTGCGCCTTGCCGATGAAATGGGTGTCATAGCCCGCGCCGGAAAAGCTGCCGCCCAGTCCCGCCGCGCCCAAGGCTTCGTCCAGATCGCGCCCGTTGTCGCGGACCCCGTGGCTGTAGGGCAGCTTGCCGGTCAGGATCGAGGCGCGGGCGGCCTGACACATCGGATGGGGGGTGATGCACTTGGAGAAGCGCACGCCGTTGGCCCCGATTCGGTCGATGTTGGGCGTGCGAACGCCGCGGCCTTCCGCGCCAATGCAATCTCCGCGCTGCTGATCTGTCGAGATCAGGATGAAGTTCGGCTTTCGAGACATGGCGACCCTCTAGGAGCGGGTATTTTCGGGTGGTTAGGCAGGATTGAGTATGCCCTGTCAAAAAATTATGTACAATAGAGAAAAATAATGTACGATTATTCCACAACCAGGGAGACTCATAGAATGATCCGCACTTTCTTCTGCACCAGCGCCATTGCGCTCGGACTTGGATCCGTGGCGAGTGCGCAAGTTGTCCTTGATGTCGTCGCATGGAAGGGGAACGAAGCCGAACCTGCCGGCCTGCCCGAACTGATCGAGAAGTTCGAGGCGGCGAACCCGGATATCGACGTGGAGCTGACCTATGTCGCCCGAAAGGACGTCGACAAGGTGATCCCGCCACGTCTGCAGTCGGGCAATCCGCCGGATGTGACGATGGTCGACAGCAGCCTTGTCGATCTCTGGGGCGGCGCCGGTTTCCTTGCCGATCTAGGCATCGACAGCGACTGGTACGCCCGGATGCAGCCCTCTGTGTCGAAGGTCATGACCCGGGACGGCGGCATCATGGTGTTCCCGCTCGAAGTCATCGGTATGGGCAACTTCGTCAACATGGACCTGCTGGCCAAGGTCGGCATCGAAAAGGCGCCGGTCACGATCGACGAGTTGAAGGCGGCTTGCACTGCGCTGGCGGCAGAAGGCATCTCGCCGATGATCTTTGCCGGCGGATTTCCGGCGATGCTCTATGTCGGGGCCAACGGCATCGACCTCAACGGCGTGTCTCCGGCCGAATACGGCTCAGGCGATCTGAAGTTCGTGGATGACGACAATTTCAACGGTTCGCTCGACAGCGTCCGCGATCTGGTCGCCTCGGATTGCTTCGATCCCAAGCTTCAGGCCGGGCTCGACCCATGGGCAACCGCACCCGAGGAATTCCGCGCCGGGCGCGTCGCGATCCTGCCGCAGGGCGCCTGGAACATCGGCAGTTTCTCCTCCATCGACGGCCTGAACTATCAATTCGCGCCGATGCCATCCCGGTTCACCGACGTTGGCCTCGCGCTTGATCTGGTCGGTCCCGGCTGGGCGATCCCGAAGGATGCGGCCAACAAGGACGCCGCACAGAAGTGGATCGAATTCTTCGCCGACGAGGAAAACCTGAACGTGTTCCTCGAAGCCGAAGGCGCCTACAGCCCCTTCGTCGGCGGCAAGAGCACGATGCCCGACCTCGCCGCGACCTATACCCAGGCGCGGGCGGATGGCAGCCTGATCCTCTGGCCGTTCTCGACGCTGGAATTCCCCAAACCGCTTCAGTCCGAATGGGAGGACAGCATCACCGGCTTCCTTCTCGACATCGACCAGCCGAACGAGAAAACGTTGCAACGCTGGGACGATATCATCGAAGACAACATGTGATCCGGCGGCCCGGCGCGCGTTTCGCCGGGCCACATTTCGAACGCTCTCAGGGAGGGGAGAACCGATGCGCGCCCGCAATTCGCTCTACATATTCACGATACCCGCGCTTGTTGTCTTGATCCTGTTCTTCGTCCACCCGATCATCCTGACCTTCAACATGAGTCTCACCAGCTTCAAGGGCATTGGCGAGGCTACTGATGTCGGGTGGAGCAATTACGAGCGGATCTTCACGCGCGAACGCTATCTGCGCGAGGTCTGGGTCACGCTCTGGTTCACGGTGATCGTCGTCACTTCGCTGACGATCACCGGGCTATTCTTTGCGGCGATGCTGCACCGTCTGCCGCTGATCCGGAACTTCGCGCGGGCGGCACTTTATACCCCCGCGATGATGTCGTTCGTCGTCGTCGGCTATGTCTGGCAGTTCCTCTATTCCCCGATCAACGGCGGCATCAACGTCGCGCTGCGCGATCTCGGTCTTGGCGCGTGGGAGCAGAACTGGTTGGGCGATCCGTCGCTTGCGCTCTACTCGGTCGCTTTTGCCCAGATCTGGATGTTCACCGGCTTTACCTGCGCGATCTTCCTCGCGGGTTTCGCCGGCATCCCCGAAGAGATCGGCGAAGCGGGGCGGCTGGAAGGGGCGTCGTCCTGGCAACGGTTCCGGTATCTTGAACTGCCGCTGTTGGGGCCGTCGATCACCGTTTCGGTGGTTCTGACGACCATCGGCACCCTCAAGACCTTCGAACTTCCCTTCATCCTGACCAAGGGCGGCCCGGACGGCGCGACGCGGATGCTGTCGATCGAAATCATCGACAACCTGTTCGGCCAGTACAAGTTCGGTTTCGCCTCGGCCCTGTCGATCATCATGCTGATCATCGTCCTTGCCGTGGCCTTTCTCCAGAACAGGGTCCTGCGCAACCGGGAGAACGTGACATGAGCTCGACACTCGACACCGCCACGCCGGTTGCGCAGGCTGCGCCCGACTGGGATCTGATCCGCCGCCGGACGAAATCGGTACTTGTCCACGGCTTCATCCTGACACTCGTCGCGATCATGCTGTTGCCGCTGTTCTACATGGTCATGATGTCGTTCAAGACGGCGACCGAGATCTCGCAGAACCCGCTCGGGCTGCCCAGCAGTCTTTACTGGGGCAACTACATGGCGGCGTTGTCGTCGATGGGCTATGTCCGCTCGGTGCTGAATTCGCTCGGCATCACCGTTTCGGTGATCCTGGTGGTGGTGCTGACCGGGGCGATGGCGGCCTATCCGCTGGCGCGCCTCAACAACCGGATCAGCCGGGTCATCGTCATGGTGATGGCACTGGGCCTCGCGACGCCGAACTTTGTCACGATCACGCCGATCTATGTCATCTTCCGCGATCTCGGGCTGCTCGACAGCTATCTTGGGATAGTTTTGGCCTTTGCAGCGCTGAAACTGCCACTCGCCGTGTTCTTTTACACCGGCTTCATAGCGGCGATCCCGATCGAATTGGAAGAGGCGGCGCGGCTCGACAACTGCAACAACTGGCAGATCTTCTGGCATGTGATCCGACCGCTGCTGGCGCCCGTCACGGCGACGCTGTCGCTGTTCGTGATGCTGATGGTGTGGAACGACTTCACCTATCCGCTGCTGTTGCTGACGGACAAGGACAAGCTGACGGTGATGATCGCGGTCTATAAATTCGTCGGCAACACCGGCATCGACCCGACCAAGCTGTTTCCGGCCGCCGTGCTCGGCTCCCTGCCGCTGCTGATCCTGTTCGCGGTGTTCCAGCGGCGGATCATGTCGGGTGCAACGGCGGGGGCGGTGAAATGAACCTGACAGGACGCCATGTGATCGTCACCGGGGCAGGGGCCGGGATCGGCCTTGGCATCGCGCGCCAGGCCCGCGCCGCCGGGGCCGAGGTGACAGGGTTCGACGTGAACCCCGATGACGGTGACAAGTTGGCCGCGATCGGTGCCGGCTTTGCCCGCGTCGATGTGGCCGACCTCGACGGCTTCGAGGCGGCCATCGAGGCCGCCCATGCCCGGCTCGGTCGGCTCGACGGGATGGTGAACAACGCGGGCGTGACGATCCGGGTGCCGTTCCTTGAGATGACGCGCGCGCAGATGGAAACGCTCTGGACCGTGAACCAGCGCTCGGTCCTTGTCGGATGTCAGGCGGCGGGGCGGATCATGGCCGGTGCGGGGGGCGGCGCGATCGTCAACATCGCCTCGAACCACGCCCGCTGCACAAATCCGGGCCACGAAGGCTATGCCGGGACCAAGGGCGCCATCGTCGCGATGACCCGGGCGATGGCCTGGTCACTGGGGCCGCACCGGATCAGGGTCAACACCCTGTGCCCCGGAATGACCCGGACCGAGATCGTCGATCAGGCGATGCAGGATCCGGGCAACGCCGCGTTGTTCCGGTCCTGGGCCGCCGACAACGAGGTGAGCACGGTCGAAGAGATCGGCGACGCGGCGGTGTTTTTGCTTTCGGACGCCGCGGCAGCGCTGAATGGCGCCGAGATATTGGCCGACCGCGCGATGTCCGCGCTGCTGGGTGTGGTGGATACGAGAAGGAATTGACATGGCCGAGCTGGCTCTGAAGAACGTCGTCAAGAGATACGGTCCGGTCCAGGTGATCCATGGCGTCGATCTGACCGTGGATGACGGCGATTTCTGCGTATTCGTCGGTCCGTCCGGCTGCGGGAAGTCCACGCTGCTGCGGATGATCGCCGGGCTGGAAGAGACGACCGAGGGCAGGATGTCCATCGGCGACCGGGACGTGACCAACGCCGACCCGGCCAAGCGCGGCGTTGCGATGGTGTTCCAGACCTACGCTCTTTATCCGCACATGACGGTGCGCGAAAACATGAGCTTCGGGTTGAAGATCGGCGGGACCGACAAGGCCGAGATCACCCGCAAGGTGGACGAAGCTGCGCGGATCCTGAAACTCGACGCCTACATGGATCGCAAGCCCAAGGCGCTGTCGGGCGGGCAACGCCAGCGCGTCGCCATCGGCCGCGCCATCGTGCGCCAGCCTGATGTGTTCCTGTTCGACGAGCCTCTGTCGAACCTCGACGCCGAATTGCGGGTGCAGATGCGGCTGGAAATCGCCCGGCTGCACAAGCAGCTTGGCGCGACGATGGTCTATGTCACCCACGACCAGGTCGAGGCGATGACGATGGCCGACAAAATCGTCGTGTTGCGCGACGGTGTGATCGAACAGGCCGGCCCGCCGGTGCAGCTTTACGACGACCCTGACAATCTGTTCGTTGCCGGCTTCATCGGCTCGCCCCGGATGAACTTTTTCGACGGCACGGTCGAGCGAACCGGCACAGGGGTTGCCCATGTGACCTTGCCGCGGCTTGGCGGGCTGACAGTGCCGGTGCCGGTTGCCGCACCTCTGGCAGTCGGAACGCGGGTCACGCTGGGGATCCGGCCCGAACATTTCGAACCGGACGGCCCGATCCGCACGACGCTGGGGATCGAGGTGATCGAGAACCTTGGCGGCGTGTCCTATGCCTATTCCGCGCCGGATGGCGACGAGATGCCGATCATCGTCGAATGGCGCGGCAAATCCCGCCCGCCGCAGGGCAGCCGGATGGACGTCGGGTTCGATCCGTCCTCGACGCTGCTGTTCGATCCCGAAAGCGGCCTGCGGATCCGCTGAACCTTTGTCAGGACGGCCAATTCACCCTGGCCGTCGGCTTGCCGGGAACGCTCATCCCGACAGCGAACAGGCCACCGGCAAGCGGGTTCGCAATGCGTTCGGCGTCGCTCATGCTGAACGTGCCGGTGGTTACGAACAGCGTCTTCAGGTCCGGCCCGCCGAACACGCAATTGGTGACGATGTCGCAGGGCAGGGCGATCTCCCCGGACACCTCGCCCTCGGGCGTCATCGCCAGAACGCGGCCACGGTCGCAGATTGCCAACCACAGCGTGCCATCGCGATCCACCGTCATGCCGTCCGGCTTGCCGGTCGCCTCGTCAAACCGCCGCAGCACCCGCCACGCGCCGTTTTCGCGCAGGTGCACCACCCCCGGCACGCTGTCGATGAAGTAGAGCCGTTGCCCGTCCGGGCTCCAGTCCAGCCCGTTCGAGATCGTGGTACCGGTCATTTCCGTCGTGACACCCTCGGGGCCGTAGCGATAAAGTGCCCCCGTCGCGCCCTTCGCGCCTTCGGACATCGTGCCGATCCAGAGCGCGCCATCGGGTGCGGCCAGCATGTCGTTCAGCCGGTTGCCGGATATCGACGGTTCGGGGTTGTGCAGGATGTCTATTTGACCCGTATCGGGATCGACCCGGCCGATGCCCTTGGCCGTCGCGATGAGCAGACCGTCGTCCTCCGCCAGCGCCAGGGCACTGATCAGCCAGGGCATCGCGACTTTGCGGGAATTACCGATGACGGGATCGAACCGATGCAGCGCCCGCTTGGCGATGTCCACCCACCAGAGACACTCTCGAACCGGATCCCACAACGGACCCTCGCCGCATCCCGCAGCCGCCTGATCGACACAGATCGGTTTTTTCATGGTTTCACTCCCACCTGTAATAATGTATTATTATGCAGAAATAGAGTGCAAGCAACAGCGCAGTCTCTTGGTTCAAAGCATTAAAAAAGGTCGATCCACCCATGAACGGATACGCTCCCCTGGCTCTTTCGACGGATCAGGATCCCTCTGTGAAGGGTCCAGAATCGATTTACGAACGCATCAGGCACGACATCCTGTCCGGTACGCTGAAGGCGAACGAACGCCTGAAAATTTCGGATCTGGCGAAGATTCACGACACCTCCACCAACCCGATCCGCGAAGCGCTTCAGCAGTTGCGGGGCGAAGGGCTGGTCCTGTTCACGCCGAACCAGGGCGCGCGGGTGCGCCCGATCGACATGGATTTCGTGCGCGATGTGTCCGAAGTCGGCTTTCTGATGGAGCCTTACCTGTTGCGAATGTTTGTGGAAACGGCCAGCGCCGATGACGTCGCCGAACTCGAAAGGATCCAGAGCGAAATCGAGGGCCTGAATTTCACGGACAAGGTACGTCATACTGCGCTGAACAATGCGTTCCACGAAATGATGTACGAACGCCACTACAACCGCGTCGCCTTTGCGGTCTGGCAGCAGCACCGCGCGATCATGGGGTCGATCAGCACCCGGGTTCCAATTGCTCTGGGGCGGCAAGAGGCGATCATCCGGGAACATCGCGCATTGATCGAGGCGATCCGCGATCAGGATGTGGACCGGGCGGTCGAGGTCCTTGGCCAGCACATCGGCGATGCCGGGCGACATCTTGTCGATCAGCTTCGCATCGAACAGACGCGCGCCGCGCGCAGCCGCGGTGAATAACAAGCAACGCACGCCGGAACTGTCGGACCGCACTGCCGCAGCCTTACATCATCGGCGACAGCGCGGTGGCTGATCAATCGGGGTGGGTGTGCTGTTCGGTCCGGTCGCGCCCGTCGATATAGCTGCCGACCGGCAAATGATGGGCCGGACCGGAAAGCCAGTCGTCCTCGGCCCGCATCCAGTCGAACAGCCGTTCCTTCAGATCCGATTGCGTTTCGGCGTAGGCCGGATCGCCGGCGAGGTTCCGACGCTCGTGCGGATCGGTCTGCAGATCGTACAGTTCTTCGATGTCATGCGGGCTCCACGCATATTTGAATCGATCCGTGCGGATGCCGCGAAACCGGAACTGGCGTCCCTGATAGGCGTCATAGACGTAAAAGGTCTGGGCGTGGTCGGTGCGCCAATAGCTGCGCTCCCGCTCCGTTTCGTCGAGCAGGTCAACCGCACCCGCTCGATCCATCAGGGTCGTGAACAGGTCACGGAAGTTGACGAATCCATCGCGCGTGTCGCCACGCCCGCCGTCCGGATCGCGGATCAGCAGGGGGATCCGCATCACCTCTTCGTAAAAGAACGGCCCCTTGTCGAACCAGCCATGCGCGCCCAGCATCTCGCCATGATCGGCCGAGAAGACAAGCACGGTGGAGGCGTCCAGCCCGTTGTCCGTGACGGCCTGACGGAACCGCCCGAACAGCGCGTCGATGTACGAACAAAAGCCCCAGTAGTGCTGCGCCGTCCGCCGCCAATCGGCCTGCGACATGTGCGAGGTGTCCTGACACGGCCAATAGGATGCGGATTGCGCCAGGGGCTTGCCAGTCTCTGAAAACTGCGGGCACCAGTTCTCGGGCGTGTAATCGTCCGGCAAGTCGTCATAGAGGTCCACGTATTCCTGCGGCACATGGTGCGGAAAGTGCGGACCGTGCAACGAGACGACAAGGCAGAAGGGCTGATCCGATGCGGCCAGTGACGGCAACTTGTCGATGCCGACATTCACCCGCCGTTCGTCCAGCGGCACGCCGTCGGTGACGGTGCCGTAATAGGGTGACTTGCGCGGCGTACCAAAGCCGATCTCGGTCGTGTCCATCAGGGCCGTGTCGCCACCATCGCTGAGCGAAACGTCCGCGATTCCCCGATCAAGGAGGGTTCCGTCGCCGAGGTGCCATTTGCCGATGAAGGCGACGTGATAGCCATCGTCGGCAAGCCGTTCGAGATAGGTCTTCTGTGCCGGGTGCAGCTTGCCATGCGGATAGAATGACTTGCCCTGCACATTGTCCATCGTGCCGGTCTGGTGCGGCAACTTGCCGGTGAACAGGCTGCCGCGGGCGGGCGTGCACAGTGGGACCGAGGTGAAGGCGTTGGGAAACGTGGTCGCCTCGGCGCGAAACGCCTGAAGGTTTGGCAGTTTCGCGGGATGGTCCGGCGCGAACAGTGTGTCCCAGCGCCACTGATCCGTCAGGAAAAGGATGATGTTCTTGCGATTGGTCATGTGCGCCTCCGGGTGCGACCCTCTTCCACGGTAACTTCGTGGTAAAAAGGTCATTCGAACGTGATCGTCAAAAAATAATGTATGATATTTGTTTAATCGTGTTAAGTCCTATCTCGAAAAGATTCGTTATGGAGAGAGTGTGGTGGAAGGAAAGCCGACCTTAGGTGCCGAACAGGCGCATCCAAACGATCTTTCGGTGTCCCCGCGACAGGCCGAGATCGCATCGATCGAACCCATTCTGGTCGGCGTGGGCGCACGCAACCAGCTTCTCGTCCGAGTCGAGACGCGGGACGGGATCGTCGGCTGGGGTGAATCCGGGCTCTCGTCACGCGAGGCGGCGGTGTCGGCCATGATCGACCATTTCGCGGGCTTCCTGATCGGCCGGGATTCCCGTCAGATCGGGCGAATCTGGCAAGAGACCTATCGCAGCCAGTATTTCGAGGGCGGGCGGGTCATCACCGCCGCGATCTCGGCCATCGACATCGCGCTGTACGACATCCTCGGCAAACGGCTGGGCGTCCCTGTTTATCAACTGCTCGGCGGCAAGCATCGCGATGTGGTGCCGACCTTCGCAAGCTTCATGGCCGACACCGAAGAGCAGACCGTGTCCGACACTCAGACGCTGATCGACGCCGGGTGGGATTGCGTGCGGATCTACCCGGCGGGCTTCAACGGCGGCACTTTCGATCCGCGCAGGTCGCTGGGCCCGACGGCGGATGCACTGATCGCCATGCGCGCCACCTTTGGCAAGGATCTCTGCATCGGTATCGACCTGCACCATCGCTATTGCCCCGCCGAAATTGCCAGTTTCTGCCACATGCTGCCGCCCGGCACGCTGGATTTCCTTGAGGAGCCAATCCGTTCGGAAAGCCCCGAGGCCTATGCGATGTTGCGCAGGATGACGAATGTGCCCTTTGCGGTGGGCGAGGAATTCGCGTCGAAATGGCAGGCGGCACCGTTTCTTGAGCAGGGCCTGACCCAGTACATGCGCCTCGATATCTGCAACATCGGCGGCTTCACCGAGGCGATGAAAGTCGCGGGCTGGAGCGAGCGGCACTACATCGACCTGATGCCGCACAATCCGCTTGGTCCCGTCTGCACGGCGGCCACAGTGCAGATGTCGGCGGCGGTTCCGAATTTCAGCTGGCTGGAAACACGCCAGTCGCCGGTCGAAAATCTCGGGTTTCACGACAAGGCGCTGTTCCCGGTCCAGATCGAACTCGAAGGCGCGGTGTACCGCGTGTCGGATCGGCCCGGTCTGGGTGTCGAGGTCGACGAGGCGGCGGTGCGCGCGTCAAAGCCCGCGCAAGTCGAATGTCCGCATCTGAGAAAGCCGGACGGGTCTGTCACCAACTGGTGAATCGAAACCGAAGAAACGAAGGGGAGGACGACATGAGTCACATAGGAAATCCGAAAGGATTCTGGATTGCGGGCGTTGCGGCGCTTGGTCTGCTGACGCTGGGTGCGTTGCCCGGTCAGGCGACCGAGTACAAGCAGGCGCCGATGTTCGATCCGCTGGTCGCCTCGGGTGCCCTGGCGGCGGTCGAGGAACGGCTTCCGAAGACACCCTTGGTGTTCGAAACGCTCGGGTCGATCGGAGAATACGGCGGCACCCTGCGCCGCGCGATCCTTGGCGGCGGCGACCAGCACAACCTCATCCGCGTCATCGGGCACGAGAATCTGGTCCGCTGGAGCGCCGACTGGACCGAGATCAAGCCCAATATCGCCGAAAGCTGGGATGTGTCCGATGACGCCACGACCTTCACCTTCCATCTGCGCGAGGGCATGAAATGGTCGGACGGCGCGCCGTTTACCGCCGATGACATCATGTACTGGTACGAGGTCTTTTCCGACGAGCGGCTGACGCCCTCCAAGAACGCGATCTATGTCGGGCCGGAAGGTCCGGTGAAGCTCGCAAAGATTGACGACGTCACCGTCGAATTCAAGTTCGACTCGCCTAATGGGTTGTTCATCCCCAATCTGGCCTATGGGTTCGGCTATTACCCGGTGAACTATCCAAAGCATTACCTGAGCCAGTTCCACGAAAAATATAACCCCGACGGCATACAGGCCCTGATCGATGCCGAACCTGCCGCCGCCGATTGGGTGTCGCTGTTCACGTTGAAGGCGGGCGAGATGCACACCCCGGCGTTCTGGCAGAACCCGGACCGCCCGACGCTGCATCCGTGGAAGTTGCAGAATGCCTATGGCTCGTCGGAACGGGTGATCGCCGAGCGCAATCCCTATTTCTGGAAGGTCGATGCCGAGGGCCAGCAGTTGCCCTACTTCGACCGGATCACTTGGGATCAGGTGGAAGATCCTGAAACGATCCTGCTGAAGGCGTTCAACGGCGAAATCGACTATATGAACCGCCATCTCGGGCGTCCGGCCAACCGTGCCGTCCTGACCGACAACATGGAGCGGGGCAAATACCACTTCTTCGACACCAACGACCTGCCGTCGAACGGCGCAATCTTGATGCTGAACCTCAACAATCCCGACCCGGTCAAGAACAAGATCGTCAACACGAAGGTTTTCCGCATCGGCCTGAGCCATGCGGTGAACCGGCAAGACATCATCGACCTGATCTATTTCGGGTCGGGCCGCGCCGCACAGACCGCGCCGCAGCCGGTGTCGCCGCTGTATAACGAGCGGATGGCGACGCAGTTTATCGAATATGATCCGGATCTCGCCAACGAATACCTCGACAAGGTGCTTCCCGAAAAGGACGGCGAGGGCTTTAGGCTCGACCCCGATGGCAAGCGGTTCACGCTGGTGTTCCTGACCGCCGACGTCTTCGGTGCGCAGTTCCCGGACGTGATGGAGCTGGTGGCAAGCTATGCCCGTGACGTCGGGCTCGACATCCAGATCCGGGTCAGTGACCGGGCACGCCTGCAGGAAATCGCGTCTGCTGCCGAACACGATGCCTATATCTGGAACTGTGCCGGTGGCCAGTCCGACGCCTATACCTCGCCCGAATGCTACCTGCCGTTCGGCTCTGCGGTGTTCTGGGCGCCGGAATGGGCCAAATGGGGTGTCGATCACACCACCGGGATCGAGCCGCCAGCCGAGATCAAGGCGCTGTTCGACCAGTACGATCTGGTCAAGGCCGCCGCGACTGCGGAAGATCGCGAGGTGGCGATGGAGCAGCTTCTGGAACTGTCGGCTGATCAGCTTCTGACTATCGGTCTTGTCCAGAGCGATCCGGCATTCGGCGTGGCGCGGGACAACGTGAAGAACTATCCCGACCCGCTGCCGATCTCGGGACAACTCTGGTATCCGTCACCCTACGTCAGTCAGATGTACTATGAGGGTGGCGAATCCTTGCCATAAGCCCTCGGTCACCGGCCCGGGATGTCCTCCTGTCTTGGGCCGGTGCACTGTGCTGCAATCCCCCCGACCGCGCCTCTGGCGGAAAGAGTTCTCATAAGGAAAGACGATGCTCGGATTCATCGCGCGCCGCATCCTCTACATGATCCCCACCGTCATCATGGTGTCGATCGTGACTTTCATCATCATCCAGCTTCCGCCGGGCGATTATCTCGACACCCTGGCCGCCGAACTGAGCGATTCCGGCGGGTTGAGCACCGGCACGATGGAGGCCCTGCGCAACCAGTACGGCCTCGGTCAGCCGGTCTATGTACAATACTGGAAATGGATTTCCGGCATCCTGCTGCGGGGCGACTTCGGGCTCTCGTTCGAAAAGAACCTGCCGGTGGGCGATCTGATCTGGGACCGGCTTGGCTGGACCTTCGCGATCTCCCTGCTGACGCTCGGGTTCATCTGGATCACCGCGCTGCCCATCGGCATCTATTCGGCGGTGCGCAAGTATTCGGTCGGCGATTATGCCGCCACCTTCTTCGGCTTCATCGGCCTTGCGGTGCCGAACTTTCTGCTGGCGCTTGTCATGATGTACGTCGCCTTCAAGTATTTCGGGCAGTCGGTCGGCGGGCTGGTCAGCCCCGAATACATCAATGCGCCCTGGACCGGGGCCAAGTTCGTCGACCTGCTGAAACACATCTGGATGCCGATTGTCGTGGTCGGCACCTCGGGCGCGGCGGCGCTGATCCGGATCATGCGCGCCAATCTTCTGGATGAATTGTACCGCCCCTATGTGGTGACGGCGCGGGCCAAGGGCATGTCGGAGTTTCAGCTTCTGATGCGCTATCCGGTGCGGGTCGCGCTGAACCCCTTCATTTCCACCATCGGGTGGATCCTGCCGACCCTGGTGTCGGGCGAGATCATCGTCGCGGTGGTGATGAACCTGCCCACCACGGGACCGATGCTTTTGCGCGCGCTGCTGGTGCAGGACATGTATCTGGCCGGATCGCTGATCCTGATCGTCAGCCTGCTGACCGTGCTCGGCACGCTGATTTCCGACCTTCTTCTGGCATGGATAGACCCGAGGATCCGGTACCAATGAGCGAGATCAACGTGACACTCACCCGCACCCCCGACATCACCGACGAGATCGCCGAGGACAGTGTCGCGATGCCGGCACTGCTCGGACCATGGGCGCTGATGTGGCGCAAGTTCCGGCGTCACAGGGTCGCCTATGTCAGCCTGTGGGTCGTCGTGTTCATCTATGGCATGGCGATGTTCGGCGAGGTTCTGACGACGACGAACCTTGAGGAAACCAACGTCCGCGCACCTTTTGCACCGCCGATGGGGATTGACCTGTTTGTCGAGAACGCGGACGGCACCAGCAATTTCCTGCTGCACGCAAAGGGTCTGAAGCTGGAGCTGAACAGGGTCGAAATGCGCCGGACCTTCGTCCAGGATCCCGAAAAGATCATCCCCCTGGGGTTCTTCGTGAAAGGCCACCCCTACAAGCTCTTGGGTCTGATCCCGATGGACCGGCACCTGTTCGGCCCCAAAAACCCCCGCGATCGCGTCTATTTTTTCGGCGCAGACCGTCTGGGGCGGGACATCTTCAGCCGGATCGTCATGGGTACGCGGATTTCCATGTCCATTGGTCTGGTCGGCGTCGTCGTGTCACTGGTGATCGGCATCTCGCTTGGCGGCATATCCGGCTATTACGGCGGCTGGATCGACAACATTATCCAGCGGCTGATCGAATTCATCCGCTCGATCCCGACGATCCCTTTGTGGATGGGGTTGGCCGCCGCAATCCCGCTCGGCTGGCCACCTCTTTACACCTATTTTGTCGTGACGCTGATCGTGTCGATGATCGGCTGGACGGGATTGGCGCGGGAGGTCAGGGGAAAATTCCTGTCGCTCAGAAACGAGGATTTCATCGTGGCCGCGCGTCTTGACGGCTTGACCGATTGGGAGGTGATCTGGAAACACATGGTGCCCTCGTTTTCCAGCCACATCATCGCCTCGCTCACGCTGGCGGTGCCGTTGATGATCCTAGCCGAAACCTCGCTGTCGTTTCTCGGGATCGGGCTGCAACCGCCGATCGTATCCTGGGGGACACTGCTGAAAGAGGCGCAAAACATTCGCACGATCATCCAGGCGCCGTGGCTGCTGATCGCGCCCGGATCCGTGATCGTCATCGCCGTACTGGCGCTCAACTTTCTAGGGGACGGACTTCGTGATGCCGCCGATCCAAATGCCCACTGAACCGCTGCTCGAAATCCGCGATCTGCGCACTCACTTCTTCACCGACGATGGGGTGGTAAAGGCGGTCGAAGGTGTGGACCTCGACGTGTACCCGAACCGCACACTGTGCATCCTCGGCGAATCCGGCTGCGGCAAGTCGATCATGGCAAGGTCGATCCTGCGGATTGTCGATGCACCGGGTCGGATCGTCGATGGCAGCATCCTTTATCGCAACGCCGAAGGGCGCACCGTCGATCTGGCAAAATTCCGCCACGGATCGCGCGAGTTGCGCGAGATCCGCGGTCAGGACATCGCGATGATCTTTCAGGAACCGATGTCGTCGCTTGGCCCGATCCAGAAAATCGGCAAGCAGATCACCGAAACCATCCTGCTGCATCGCCGCATGTCCAAGGCCGAGGCGAAGGAGACCGCGATCGAGATGCTCGCCCGCGTGGGCATTCCGAAGCCTGCCGAGCGGTACGAGGCCTATCCGTTCGAACTGTCGGGCGGCATGCGCCAGCGGGCGATGATCGCCATGGCGCTGTCTTGCCAGCCGCGGCTGCTGATCGCCGACGAACCGACGACCGCGCTGGATGTGACGACACAGGCGCAGATCCTCGACCTGATCGCGGACCTGAAGGACGAATTTCAGATGGGCGTGATGCTGATCACCCATGACCTTGGGGTCGTGGCCGAGGTCGCCGAGGACGTGGCGGTGATGTACATGGGCAAGGTGGTCGAACGGGGCGACGTCTTTTCGATCTTCGAGAACCCTCAGCATCCCTATACTCGTGCGCTGCTGCAATCGGTGCCGCGTATGGGTATAGCCCGGCGCGACCGTCTGCCGGCCATCCGCGGCATGGTTCCCCATCCGCTGGCCCGGCCATCTGGCTGCACGTTCCGCACCCGCTGCGATTATTTCATGCCCGGCATCTGTGACAAGAGCGAACCGCCGATGATCCGCGCGGGCGATGGCGAGGCCGCTTGTTTCCTGCATATGGAGGGCACCGCCCGTGACTGACACCATCCTCGAAGTCCGCGGCCTTGACATGCATTTCGCAATTGGCGGCGGGTTGTTTCGCAAGCCGACCACGGTGGTGCGCGCCGTCGACGACATCTCCTTCGATGTCTACCGCGGCGAAACCTTTGGTATCGTCGGTGAATCGGGTAGCGGCAAGACCACGCTCGGGCGTTGCATCATGCAGATCCTGGAACCCACCGGCGGGTCGATCCACTTCACCGGACAGGGCAGGGAGCCGGTGCAACTTGTCGGCGGCGACAGGAAGAAGTTGCGCACGATCTGGCGCGATATCCGTATGGTGTTTCAGGATCCGCAATCCTCGCTGAACCCCCGGCTGCGGGTGATCGACCTTGTCGGGCAATGCCTGCGAAAGTCCGAAGGGTTGAAAGGCCAAAAGTTGGCCGAGCGTGTGTCGGTGCTTCTCGAACAGGTGGGGCTGCGCAAGGAGTTCCTGCTGCGGTTCCCCAACGCATTTTCGGGCGGTCAGCGTCAGCGGCTCGGGATCGCCCGCGCACTGGCAACCAACCCGCAACTGATAATCGCGGACGAGGCGGTGTCGGCGCTGGATGTCTCGATCCAGGCGCAGACCTTGAACTTGTTGCAGGATCTGCAGGATGCCTTCGATCTGACCTATGTCTTCATCGCGCATGACCTCGCGGTGGTCGAACATGTCTGTGACCGGATCGCGGTGATGTATCTTGGCCAGGTGGTCGAGTTGTCCACGACCGACGAGCTGTTTCGCGCGCCGAAACATCCCTATACCCGCGCACTTCTCGACGCGGTGCCGATCCCCGATCCACGGGCACGGCGCGGCACCCGAAAACGGGTCGCAGTCAGCGACGGATCGGCCAGCGCCATCGGCTGCCGTTTCGCGTCGCGCTGTCCGCACGCGACCGACCTTTGCCGTGAAACCACGCCGCCGAAACGGTCAGTGAATGGCGCCGACGTGCTCTGCCACTACGCTGGCGAGATCTGAGGGCCAGTCGTCGGGCGGCAAAGGCGCCGCCCGGTCGCCGTCAGGCATCGACTTCGTAAGCCTTGATGAAATCGCGATCCGGTTCGATTCCAAGACCGGGGCCGATGGGAATGGCAACCGCGCCGGTCGCGGCCATCTGGCCTTGAATATCCAGCGGCGTTTCCAGCAGATCGTCGCGGAACCGGTTTTCGGTGGTGTCGAACTCCAGCCATGGCTCGCGTGGGAACAACCCGCCCGGAAGCGGCGGCATCGCCGCCAGCAGTTGCAGGTTCGTCGCCACGGCCACGGCCGACCCCCAGACGTGATTGATCACAGGAGTGAAATGCGCGTGGCACAGGGCCAGTACCCGCAGGTATTCGCTGATCCCGCCAAGCGCGCAGACTTCGGGCTGGGCGATGTCGAGCCCGCGGTTTTCAAGGATCGCACGCCAGCCCCAACGGTTGAACTCGGCCTCGCCGCCCGAAATGTTCAGCTTAAGCCCGGCGCGCAGCTCGCGGTAGCCATCCAGATCCTCGGGCGCGACGGGTTCTTCGAACCAGTAGGCACCGAGTTCGTCGAGTGCCCGGCCGACGAACAAGGCATCCGACGTGGTATAGCAATGATTGGCGTCGGCCATGAAATCGAAGTCGTCCCCGACGCCCTTGCGCACCGCCTCGGCCAGTTTCACGTCGTCCCTCGCGCCCAACCCCAATTTCATCTTGACCGCCGCGAACCCCATCGCCTTGATCTCAGCCGCTTCATCCACAAACCGCGCGACATGATCCGCGACGCTTTCGCGTTTCAGCATCATGCCATAGCCATAGGCCTGCACCGAGGTGCGATGTGCCCCGCCGATCAGCTTGTGGATCGGCTGGCCCATGACCTTGCCCGCGATATCCCACAGCGCGATGTCGACACCCGAGAGAGATTGCAGCGGCATCCCTTTCTGCCCGTGGTCGCGCATCAGGTTATATACCTTGTGCCAGATCACGTCGCGGTCCAGCGGATCCATCCCCAGAACCATCGGCTGGATCACCTTTTCGACGATTCCCTTGTTCGCCAGCGCGATATTGCCCGGGCCAAAACATTCGCCCCAGCCGGTGACGCCCTCGTCGGTCTCGACCTCGACCAGATGGGCAGTGCGCCGGGCATAGTATTGCTGCGAATACCCCAGTTCTTCGGGCATGTCGCATTGCAGGACGTGGCTACGGATTGCGGTGATCTTCATTTCAAACCTCCAAGGCGCGGCTGACGCGCTTGACGCGCAAATAATCCTGCAAGGCAAGTGGCGAACAATCGTGACCGATGCCCGATTGTCCGACCCCCCCGTGCGGCAGGTCGATGTCATATTTGACGCCGTTGATCTGCACCTCGCCCACGTCCAGCCCGGCGGCCAACCGTTCGGCCTTGGCGATGTCACGGGTGAAGATGTAGGAATTGAGCCCGCCGTCGCCGCCGGCATTGGCAAGATCGAGCAGTGTGGATTCGTCCTCGAACGTGATCAGGGACACCACGGGGCCGAAGATCTCATTGTGAAAGATCTCCATGTCCCGGGTGATACCGGACAGCACGGTGGGAGCAAAGAAATGCCCCGTTTCCATCCCTTCAGGCCTTCCGCCCCCGGACAGCAGGGTCGCGCCATTGGCAATGGCATCGTCCACCAGCGCCTTGATCCGCCGCCAGGCCCGCCCGTCGATCACCGGGCCGGTCAGGATGTCGGTCGCCTTGTCGAAGCCGACTTTGACGGCTTTCGCCCGTGCAACCACCTTCGCGGTGAACGCCTCGGCCACCGATGCGTGGACAAAGACGCGGTTGGGTGCGACGCAGATCTGCCCGGCGTTGTTGAACTTCACGCCTGTCACGATGTCGGCCGCCAGATCGAGATCGGCATCGGCCAGGACCAGAACCGGGGCATTGCCGCCCAGCTCCATCGAATAGCGTTTGATCGTGCTGGCACCGGTGCGCATGATGTGCTTGCCCGTTTCGGTCGATCCGATCACGGTGATCAGCGCCGGGATGGGCGAGGCAGTCAGCAGGTCGGCGCTGGCATAGTCCTTGGTGCAGAGGATCTGCACGACACCCGGCGGCAGGTCGATGCTGTCGCACAACTCGCCCACCGCATAGGCCGAAATCGGCGTTGCGGCCGAGGGGCGGATGATCACCGGACAACCCGCCGCCATCGCAGGTCCAAGCTTGAAGGCGAGGTTGAGCAGCGGAAAGTTCCACGACACGAAGGCCACGGCGACGCCCACCGCCGAATGGACCATCCGGTGCGAATGGGTGCCCGCGCGGTCGGCCAGCACCACATCATGCACTCGCGCGATTTCCTCGGCGTAATAGTGCAGCGAGTTCTTCAGGCTGTCGAAATCCTCTTGGGTTCCGCCCCAGGGCTTGCCCATCTCCTGATGGATGCAGTCGCGCAGATGCTCTTCGTTGGCCAGCACCGCGTCGCGCAACTTGTGCATCCAGGCCTGACGTTCGCGGATCGGGGTGCGCGACCAGCCGGGCAGGGCGTTTTGGGCTGCCGCCAGGGCCGCCGCGACATCGGCGGGACCCGCCGCAGCGACCGCACCCACCCGGGTTTCTGTGGCCGGGTTGATCACGTCGATGGTGGCTTCACCGTCGCTCAGGCGCCCGCCCAGATACATCTTCTTGGAATAGGACATATGTCTCGCTCAATCGAAAAGGGTGGAAATGTTGCGCTTGATGCTGTCGCCGATGAAGAGCGCCAGCGCTTGAATGGTCGAGGTCGGGTTCACCGCGCCTGCGGTCACGAAGATCGAGCCATCGACGATGAACAGGTTCTTCACGTCATGGCTGCGGCCCCAGCCGTTGACGACCGACTGCGCCGGATCGTGGCCCATCCGCGCTGTCCCCATCTGGTGCCAACCGGCGCGCCGCCAGACCTTGCCGCCGCCCCGTATCACCCGGCGCGCGCCGGCGGCCAGCAGCGCCTCTTCAGCGCGATCCTCGCCGTGTTTCAGCATCGCCCTTGTGTTGTCGTGCAACGCATAAGTGATCTTTGGCGCCGGAATTCCGTCGCTGTCGGTCAGCGTGGGGTCGAGCGTCACGGTGTTGGATTCGACCGCGAGATCCTCGGTCACCACCGTCAGGCCGGCGGAGAAAGGATAGACCTCGTCCATGATCCGGCGGTGCTCGGCCCCCCAAGGAATCGGATTGTCGATGCCATAGCCGCCCAGTGCATAGGTCATCGGCGTGGTGTAGCGGCCGGAATGCAGACCATAGCCACGGACGAAATCGCGGTTCGGGTCGGTCTCATAGAACTGCTGACTGAGGATCGAACAGGCCATCGGACCCTTGAAACCCTCCATCGGCTCGTCGAACACCCCCGTGACGCCGGACAGCGGATGAAACATCAGGTTGCGACCGACCATACCGCTGCGGTTCGCCAACCCGTCGGGAAACAGCGGTGAGGTCGAGTTCAGCAAAAGCCGCGGCGTGCCGACCCCGTTGCAGGCCAGCACGACCATCTCGGCCCTTTGTTCGTGCACCTGCCCGTCGGCGTCGTGGTAGAGGACTCCGGTCGCCATGCCGGTGGTCTGGTCCACCAGCACCTCGCGCACTCTCGCGCCGGTCCTGATCTCGACCCCGGCGCGGGCCAGCATCTGCCAGTAGGTGAGATCGACACTCGCCTTCGCGCCGGTCGCGCAGCCCAGATCGCAGGTGCCCGCGTTGACGCATTTTGCCCGCCCGTCGTCATCCCGGCTGAGGATCGCGACGTCCGAAGGCCACCAGTGCCAGCCGAGTTCGTTGAACCCCCGGGCAAGCGTCTGACCGAGCTTGCCCAGTGGGATCGGCGGCAGCGGCGGGCTGTAGGCTGGATAGGCGGGGTTTCCGGCCAGTCCCGAAATCCCCATGGTCCGGTCGTTTGTCGCATAGAACGGTGCCAGCGTGTCGTAGTCGACCGGCCAATCCGCGCCCACGCCATCAAGGCTGCGGGTGCGGAAGTCCGAGGGGTGCATCCTGGGCCAGTGGCCGAGGAAGTTGATCGTCGAACCGCCGACCGCGTTGAAATTTACCGGGGTGATAGGCGAGTCGTCGGCGTTAATCGGATAATCCTGCGGCAGTTGCCGCACGTTCGGATCGCAGCTGAAGTCGCCATAGCGGGCCAGTTCAAAGTCATTCCGACGGCTGGGAAACGCCTTGTCGCTGATCCATGGGCCCTGTTCGAGGCACAGAATCCGCATACGCGTCTCAAGCAGCGACCAGGCCAGCGCGGCACCCGAGGCACCCGCCCCAACAATCAGGACATCGACGGGTTGCTGGGTCATGGCCGATACGCGCGGCCGCGCGCCATCACAGGGGCAACTAGGGCGGCGATCATGTCAGGGTCTTCGGCGGGGACCGAGTAACCCTGCGGCTGGGTCGGCTGGTCCGACAGGCCTAGGGCGCGCCGCACGCCGGGGCGGCTGTAATGCGCCATATATGCCAGCCGCTGAAAGGCGGTAAAGCCTTCGGGATCGCTGATCTCCAACCGGGCCAGCATCGCGACCGCATCGGTCGGCGCAGCGACGTTGAGCATCACCACGATCCGCGCCGCCGGTCCCGCTTTTTCGCCAACAGCCCGGCGCAGGAATGCAATGACCTCGGCATCTCCGGCCTGTGGCATCGTGCCATCCGGACGCGGCGGAATCAGCGCGTCGAGATGGGCCGACAGGGCACGATCATCAGGGCCTACGGTCATCGTGACCCTCCGCCCGCCCGCGACACCGCGTCGATGGCCACCGCCAGCAGAAGGATCGCGCCCGAGAACATCAGCTTGTCCGCCGCCGCCGCCCCGGACAGATCCAGCCCGTTGCCAAGCGAACCGATCACCAGCGCGCCGAGAATGGCGTTCCAGACCGAGCCGCGACCGCCGAACAGCGAGGTGCCGCCGATCACGGCCGCGCCGATCGCTTCGAGTAGGAGCGGCCCCCCGGCAAAGGCATTGAACGACACCGAGGCATAGCGCGAGGCACCGACGATACCACCGATGGCCGCGATCAGCCCGACGATGCCGAACGCCGCCACCCGGATGTGCCGCACGTTCATGCCGACCCGCCGGGCGCTTTCGGGATTGCCGCCGACCGCGAACAGCGACCGCCCGAAGGGGGTCGAGGTGGTGACCCAGCCAAGTGCGCCGGTCATGAGGATCAGCAGCACGACCAGCAGCGGCACGCCCTTGTAGAGGTTCAGCGTGGCGACCGCTGCGACGATCATCCCGCCAAAGAACAGAATCTGTCCCCAAAGCGCCGCCTGCGTTTCAAGTTCGAGCGCCCGCACCCGCCGCAGCGCCTGACGGCGAAGGACCAGCGTCGCGAAAGCGGCGATGCTGCCGATGGCCAGGATCCAGGACACCGTCGGCGACAACGTCACCGTGGTGATGCCACGCACGAAAGGGTCGCGCATGTTGATCGCGCCGTTCACCCCGAGGATTTTCAGCATCAGCCCCTGAAACCCGAGAAGGCCGGCCAAAGTCACGACAAAGGACGGGATCCCGACATAGGCGGTCATTACCCCCTGCGCGATTCCCAACGTTGCCCCGAAAGTCATTGCCGCAAGGCAGGCCAACGGGCCGGGCCATCCGGCCACCAGCAGGACCGCCATCAGTGCGGCGCTCGCCCCGGCCGTCGCCGCCGCCGCCAGATCGATATCGCCGAGCAGCAGCACGATGGTGATGCCCACGGCGAGCGTTCCGACGACCGCCGACTGCATGAATAGGTTGTAAAAATTGCGCGGGCTGAGGAAAGCCGGTTCGGTCACGCCGAAATAGGCCCAGATCGCAATCAGCGCGAACAGCACCGGCAGGAAGGATCCGAACCGGTTTTCGCGCATCATGCGGAACCGGTCGAGCATGGACATTCTGTTTTCAGGCTGCATTGGTCGCTCCGGTCTCAAGTCCGCGGGTCATAGCGACGACGATCTCGTCGGCTGTCGTCGACCGGGTGTCCCAGGTGGCCACATTGGCGCCGTGACGCAGCACGCAGATGCGGTCGGCCACTTCGAAGATGTCCTTGAGATTGTGCGAGATGTAGACAATGGCATGGCCCGTGTCGCGCATCCGCTTGACCAGGTCGAGCACCTGGCGGGTCTGCGCGACGCCCAACGCGGCGGTCGGTTCATCCAGCAGGATCACCGTGCTGTCGGCCCCGGCAGCGCGGGCGATGGCAATGGCCTGTCGCTGTCCGCCGGACAATCCGCCGACCTTGGCCCGCACCGATTTAAGGGTCCGCACCTGCAACCGGTCGATGGCGGCCTTGGCCTTTTCCTCCATCGCCAGATCGTCGAGCGGGCGCAGGAAGCGGGGCAGGAACCGCCAGCCAGGGCGCACCGGTTCGGCCCCCAGCGACAGGTTGGCTGCCACGTCGAGGTTTTCGCACAGGGCGAGATCCTGATAGACGATCTGGATGCCATGGTCGCCGGCATCGTGGGGGCTGGTGATGGTCACGGGCTTGCCGTCGATTGTGAACTGCCCCTCATCCGCCCGGTGGGCGCCCGCCAGCACCTTCATCAGCGTGGATTTTCCGGCGCCGTTGTCGCCCACCAGCGCCATTATCTCGCCGCGCGCGACTTCGAAATCGACCCCGCGCAACGCCTCGACCCCGCCGAAGCGCTTGGAGATCCCCGTCACCTTCAGATGGGGTGGCGGGGCTGAGCGCCCCACCTTTTCTTGCCCGCTGGTCATCTGATCAGGACTTGCAGAACGCAGTGTCTGCCGCCGGACCGGCGCAGACCGCGGATTTTTCGACCGTCGGATCGTGATCAATCACATAGGCAACGCCTTCGTCGCCGACCGCTTCGTAGAACGCGACCGGGACAAAGGAAATGTCGGCGTCGGCGGTGTTCTTGACCGTACCCTGCACCAGCGACGCGGTGTCTTCGCCTTTCATCAGCGCCGCCGTGACCTTGGCCGTCACCAGCGCCATTTCGTCGAACGGCCGCCAGACACATTGGGTCTGTTCGCCCAGCAGGATCAGTTGCAGCGCGGCGATGGTGCAGTCGAGCCCGGTGACCGGAACCACGCCCACAAGCCCCTCTTGCTCGGCCATCGAGGCGATGGCGGCGCCAGCGTTGCCATCGTTCGACGACACGACACCCTGCACATTGTTGTCGAGCAGCGTCAGCGCCTGATCCATGTGCTGACGGGCGATGGCCGGATCCCAGCCCGGGGTCCAGTCTTCATAGCCCAGCACCCGCTGACCCGAGTCGAACAGCGGCTGCAGCACCGACATCTGACCGTTGTAGATCACGGCGGCGTTCGGATCGGTGGGCGAACCTTTCAGCAGCACCAGCGTATCGCCATCCTTGGTGCGGTCCACCACATGGGTGGCCTGCGCGGCGCCGGTCGCGAACATGTCGGCCTGCACCCAGAAAGCGGTGTTCGGCGACTGCATCATCCGGTCATAGGCGATGGCGGGCACGCCCGATTCCTTGGCGTTGTCAGCGATGATCGCTGCCGCCTCGCCGTCGATTGGGATCACGATCAACACTTTGGCACCCTGCGTCAGAGCCTGCTCGGCCTGCTTTTGCTGGGTCGCGGTGTCGTTGTTGGCATTGAACACCTCGACCTTCACGCCCGGCATCAGCTCTGCCATGGCCTTGATGAAGAACGGCGCGTCCTGGCCTTCCCAGCGGGCGTTGACGTTCTCGGGCAGCAGCATCGCCACCATGTTTTCGGCCTGCGCGGCCCCGGCCATGATCGACAGCCCGCCAACCCCGGCCAGCAATGCGATTTTCAGTGATTTCGTCGCGTTCATCGTGGTCCTCCCTGAACCCTGGTTTTGGACAAACCTTCGACGACCACCGGCAAGGCCAGCGGATCGTGCGGACGATTGTCCGGTCGTGCCGAAACGTCGGGTCGGCTGCCCTATGTCGTGGTCGAGAGGTCCTGCGGGCCAGAGACTCTGGTCCCGCCGCTCCTGAAGGCTTTCGCCCAAAGGATTCTCCTCTCCTTGCAGGTTCAATCATAATATGAATGTGATGTCTAGAACAATGTCGTGGCGGCAACCGCCTTTCATCATATATATGAATTGACCCTTGCCCGGACTGCCTCCAAGATTACCCGCAAGTCCCCTGCAAAAACGCCGATCCTGTACAGCAATGGAGAGTTTCATCGTACCCACACCCAACCGAGTGCTGAACCGCAACCTGTCCGAACAGGTGGCCCAGAGCATTGGCGAAAGGATCCTGACGGGCGACTATGCGTCGGGCGAGGTGTTGCCGGATGAAGCGGCCCTGGCCGGGAATTTCGGCGTATCGCGGACCGTGATCCGCGAGGCGGTCCGTACCTTGGTGGCCAAGGGGATGCTCGAAGTGCGCCCGAGAACCGGAACCCGTGTTCTCGAGCCGCGGAACTGGCAGTTGCTCGACCGCGATGTCCTGCTCTGGCATCAGTCGATCCAGGTCGAGCCGCAGCGCCTTACCCAACTGATGGAGCTGCGACAATCGATCGAGCCCGACGCCGCGATGTATGCCGCAACCCGGCGCACCGACGAGGACGTTGCGGCGATCAGCCGGTCGCTGGAATTGATGGCGGCCTCGGTCACGTTGAACAGCGAGTACGTCATCGCCGATGCGCACTTCCACTCGGCGGTGCTGCGGGCGGCGCACAACCAGTATCTCGATGCTCTGGAAAGCGCGATCTTTGCCGGGCTGCTGCTCAGCATCCGGGTGACCAACCCCGATCCCGCCCAGAACCGCAAATCGATCCCTCTGCACACAGCTGTAGCAGAGGCGATCATCGCGAAAGATCCCGCAGCGGCCTATGGCGCCATGAAGGCGCACCTGTCCGACGCCTCGCGCCGCCTGTCCAAGCGTGTGACGACACTGACCGGCACAGCAGGCAAGGATCGGCCCTAAGCGGGCAAAGCTGTGCCTTTACGTCGCAACGTACCGTGACCCTTGCCGACGTCTCAGGATAATTCTTTAGGCTCCAGACCCATTGATTTCTCGCCCTTTGCGTGATTCAAGCCCCGCAAGGAGACCTGATCAATGAGCAATTTGTTCTGGCTGACCGAAGCGCAGATGGCGCGCCTTCGCCCTTTCTTTCCCAAGAGCCACGGTCGCCCGCGTGTCGATGACCTGCGTGTGCTCAGCGGCATTATCTTCATCAATCGCAATGGTTTGCGATGGTGCGACGCACCCAGGGAATATGGGCCGGCCAAGACCCTCTACAATCGCTGGAAGCGCTGGAGCGATAACGGGGTCTTCGCCCGGATCATGGTGGGCCTGGCCGCAGAGGGCGCTGATCCGAAGACAATCATGATTCCCTCTCGGCGACGTTCGTCGCCTGCCGGGCGAGGGACGCGACCTATCTGAAGGCGCACCGCACGGCTTGCAGCCTGCGCGCAAAAAAGGGGGGCGCGGTCGTCAGATTGGTCGAACGAAAGGCGACATGAACACAAAGCTGCACGCCGTCACCGATGCGAACGGCAAACCCATCCGCTTCTTTCTATCGGCAGGACAGGTCAGCGATTACACCGGGGCGGCGGCGCTGCTGGGCAGCCTACCGAAGGCCGACTGGCTTCTGGCAGACAGGGGCTACGATGCGGACTGGCTGAGAGAAAGGTTGAAAGACAAGGGGATAAAAGCCTGCATCCCCGGCCGGAAATCCCGCAAGACAATGGTGAAATACGATAAGCGGCGTTACAAAAGACGCAATCGTATCGAAAACATGTTCGGCAGACTTAGGGACTGGCGACGGGTCGCCACTCGCTGCGACAGGTGCCCGGAGACCTACCTCTCCGCTATCGCATTGGCCGCGACCGTCCTTTTCTGGCTGTGATCAAGAACGAGTCCTGAGCCTAGTAGACAAACCCGCACTCACCCGCGCCAAAACGGAGCAAGCCGTGGCTTAGACTTGATCGAGGTGCTTCGGTTACGGTCGGCGGAAAGGGCAACAGTAGTCATCGCTAACCGGTCTCTGGTCAAAACTTGTTGGCCGAGTGGGTCAACTATCGGTGGAAACCTAACCTTCGCTACACGTCAGGCGGAGGAATATCTGGCATAAACTTCGCTCGAACCGTCGTGCCGGATCAGGAAAACTTCATAGGCTTCTCGTTCGGTTTCCGGCCCCATACCAGGGGAGCCGTAGGGCATCCCGGGCACCGCAAGTCCGATGGCGTCGGGGCGTTCATCAAGCAGACGGCGGATGTCGGCAGCCGGGACGTGAC
>Ga0307487_1000461_pt1 | contig 32203 bp, 23 predicted proteins | sample CBIW12metaG_FD_203665 | JGI IMG/M metagenome (GOLD analysis project Ga0307487, IMG submission 203665) | Sea-ice brine microbial communities from Beaufort Sea near Barrow, Alaska, United States - CBIW 1.2 | ecosystem: Environmental > Aquatic > Marine > Coastal | place: USA: Alaska | collected... | reverse complement strand
GGAACCACAGAAATTGCTGTGATTGCATTAGGGGGTATCGTTTGTGACAAATCAATTAAAATTGCAGGTGACGTTTTTACAAACGACATCGTATATTACATGCGAACACAACACAATTTATATGTAGGTGAGCGCACTGCTGAAAAAATTAAAATTCAAATAGGAGCCGCAACTGAAGATCTGGAAGTTCCACCAGAAGAAATGAGTGTTCAGGGACGTGATTTACTTACCGGAAAACCGAAACAGGTTCAAATCTCTTATCGGGAGATTGCCAAAGCCCTTGATAAGTCTATTTTGCGAATTGAAGATGCCGTAATGGAGACCTTGTCCCAAACTCCGCCAGAACTGGCTGCTGATATTTATAATACAGGGATTTACCTTGCAGGTGGGGGTTCTATGTTAAGAGGATTGGACAAACGCTTATCATTAAAAACAGATCTGCCAGTGTATATTGCTGAAGATCCACTGAGAGCCGTGGTTCGCGGTACCGGAATTTGCCTTAAAAACTTAAGCCGGTACAAAGGAATCTTGATAAAGTAGGACTAAGTTATGCAGCAGATATTTAACTTTCTTATCCGCAATAAGAATAACATCTTATTCCTATTGCTGTTAGGCTTGTCTTTATTTTTGACCATTCAGTCCAACTCATTCCATAAAAGCAAATATATAAGCTCCGCCAATTTTATTACCGGGGGAATTTACAATTGGTCGAACGATATTCAGACATATTTCTACCTCGAGGAATACAACAAACGATTATTGGAGGAGAATAAGGAATTAAGAAAATTGCTTACTAATATTGAGGATACTGCAGCAGTTATTAATTTTGAAGATTCAACTTCCTTTGATGGAATTTACCTTTTTAGAACTGCAAAGGTCATTAACAATAACTACTCAAAAACCGACAATTATATCACTCTGGATAGAGGAACCAAATCTCTAATTAGCCGGGAACACGGTGTAATAACTAGTCAGGGAATTGTGGGAATTGTAGATCAGGTTTCGAAAAATTATTCCAGAGTAATCTCAATTTTGAACAGTCATTCCAGAATAAACGCTCAGTTAAAAAAAACTCATCACTTTGGTTCCTTAACCTGGAATGGAAAAGATCCAAATATTGTCCAGTTAATTGATGTTCCAAGATTGGCCCCAATCAAAATTGGAGATACCATTGTTACCGGAGGTAAATCACTTATTTTTCCACAAGGGATCCCTATTGGCCAAATTGAAAATTTTAAATTGGATCAGGATGAGAGTTATTTTACTATTGAAATTCGTTTGTTTAATGACATGACGAATATTGGTTATGTATACGTTATTGAAAATAAAGACAAGAAAGAACTTAAAGAATTGGAAGGGATAGATGACTAATTCAATAATATCAAATATCATCCGTTTTATCTTATTGATATTGCTGCAGGTATTACTCTTGAACAATATCAATTTTTTAGGGTACATCAACCCTTATTTATATGTTCTTTTTTTAATTTTATACCCTTTTAACACTCCGCAATCCTTATTTATTCTTATTTCCTTTTTTCTGGGGTTAACTATTGACACCTTTGAGGACAGTGGTGGAATTAATGCAGCTGCCTGCGTAGTTATCGCTTATGTTCGTCCCGTAATACTTAGATTTTCCTTTGGTGTAAGCTATGATTATCAAACTGTAAAACTCGCCAACACTCCGTTTGGCAATAGATTGGGTTATATAATGTTGATTGTTTTTCTACATCATCTGGTCTTATTTTCTCTGGAAATGTTCGATTTTTCGCATACCTTTCTGATCTTGAAAAAGACATTTTTTTCAGGTATTTTCAGTATTCTGTTAATTTTGATAAGTCTGACCTTATTTAAACCGAGAAAGCATTGAGAACTTTACTCTTATATATTGTCATTTTAGTTACTGGGGTAATTTTCCTCAGCAGACTTTTTTATCTACAAATTATTGATGAATCCTTTGCGCGATTATCTGAAGATAATGCTATAAAAGTAGTATATGATTATCCGCAAAGAGGCTATGTATTCGATAGAAATGGAGAGTTATTAGTATCAAATCAGCCATCATATGATGTAATGGCTATTCCAAGAAATGTAAAAGCATTTGATACCGCTGAAATTTGCAGGATATTAATGATCTCGCCAAAAGAACTTACTTCAAGACTTGACAAAGCCAAGATATATTCTCCCCGGCTTCCTTCAATAATAGTTCCTCAACTTAATAAATCTGAGTATGCATACCTTCAGGAGAAAATGCGTAATTACACAGGATTTTATATTCAAAAACGATCCTTGCGTGATTATCAAACTCATAACGGATCAAATATTTTAGGGTATATAGCAGAAGTAAACAAGAAAATTATAGATAATAATCCCTATTATATTTCCGGGGATTTAATTGGAAAACAAGGCATTGAAGGACAATATGAGGAAATATTACGGGGAATAAAAGGAGTTAAATACATTCAAAAAGATAGGTTTAACCGTGACATTGGCGCCTTTAAAGCAGGGATTTATGACACTCTTCCAAAAAAGGGAAAAGACATTACCTTAACAATTGATCAAGAATTGCAGGCATATGGGGAAAAACTGATGGAAAATAAGTGGGGAGGCATTGTTGCGATAGAACCTGCAACTGGGGAAATATTATCCCTTGTTACCGCACCATCCTACGATCCTGCATTGTTGGTAGGAAGACAGAGGTCTGCCAATTTCACTAAATTATACTACGATACGATCTCCCGTCCCTTATATGATAGGGGTTTATTGGCAGAATATCCGCCTGGATCACCTTTTAAAACAATTAATGCACTGATAGCTCTTCAGGAAGAGGTTGTAACAACGGAAGACAAATTTTATTGCTATCAGGGTTATTCTTATGGAAGAGGAAGAAAAATGGGTTGTCATAATCATCCAACACCATTGTCTATGATCCCAGGAATTGCCCAATCTTGCAATGCTTATTTTGCAAACGTCTATAGAAGAATAATTGAAAAATATCCTACTCCTCAAGAAGGTATTGATGCCTGGGCAAATCATTTAAAAAGTTTTGGTCTCGGTGAATTTCTAGGCACAGATTTGCCTACAGGTAAATCAGGAAAAATACCGACCTCCAAATATTATAATAAAATTTATGATTACCCCACTTATAAATGGTATGCTACAGCGACTTTGTCTAATGCAATCGGGCAGGGAGAAGTATTAATGACTCCTATACAACTGGCTAATATGACTGCTGCAATTGCCAACAAAGGATGGTTTTATACGCCCCATATTCTGAAGGAAATTGAAGGTCAGGAAATAAAGGATAAAGAATACACCGAAAAAAAATTTACAACAATAGATGCCAAAAATTTTGTGCCAGTGATTGAAGGTATGCACCAGGTATATAAAACCGGGACTGCATCTAGTTTGGGAATTCCCGGAGTTGAGATTGCCGGAAAAACAGGTACCGCAGAGAATTTTATGAAAATTGGTGGAAAACGTATACAGTTGACAGATCATTCTATTTTTATTGCTTTTGCTCCCGTAGACAATCCTAAGATTGCTATAGCAGTTTTTGTTGAAAACGGATATTGGGGAGGTCGTTATGCAGGAAGGATTGCAGGTTTAATGATAGAAAAATATCTAAAAGGCACTATCACAAGAACCGATATGGAAACCTGGATTTTAACCCATAGTTTGGAAGATGAATATAAAAAACCTTATAGTGGCGAACCCTTTAGAATAAATCAATAATGTTAAAGAGTTCTGTGAGTTTTGATTGGATTACAATTATCATTTATCTACTACTAGTAAGTTTTGGATGGGTCAATATCTATTCGGCTTCGCTAGGCGATAATCCTTCTTCCATTTTTGATTTTTCTGAAGTATATGGAAAACAAGCTGTGTGGATACTATTAAGCTTTGCTATGATAATAGTGCTTCTCTCCATAGAAGCCCGATTCTATATGCGGTTCTCTAGCGTGATTTATATAATTTCATTAATTTCAATTTTAGGGCTCTTTGTCTTCGGAAAAACAATTAACGGAGCGACCTCATGGTATGTATTTGGAGGAATTAGTGTTCAACCCGCGGAATTTGCTAAAGTAGCCACGGCACTTGCACTGGCTAAATATCTGGGTGATATTCAAACCAATATAAAGGATTTTTCTAATCAGGTGAAAGCTTTTCTTATTATTGCCCTTCCGGCACTTATCATCTTACCGCAACCAGATGCTGGTAGCGCAATGGTTTATTCGGCATTTCTTTTTCCTTTGTATAGGGAAGGATTATCTGGAGTTTATCTGGCAACTGGATTTTCCGCAATAGCAATTTTTGTACTTACCTTATTATTCGGACCAATTTACGTTGCCATAGCAGCGGGTATTATCGGGCTTTTGATATTGTTTCAAAAAAGTAGAAATCGCCCACACATCCTGTTTCTATTTATAGGACTCTGTACCGCAATAGGTTACTCCTACTCGGTAGATTACATTTTCAAAAATGTATTTGAACAAAGGCATAGAGACCGCTTTAATATAGTATTGGGACAGGAAATTGACCCAAAGGGAATAGGTTATAATACCAATCAAAGCGAAATTGCTATTGGGAGCGGTGGCTGGTTGGGAAAAGGCTGGACGGAGGGCACCCAAACAAAAGGTCAGTTTGTTCCGGAACAACATACCGATTATATTTTTAGTACCGTTGGAGAAGAATGGGGATTTCTTGGGACTTCCCTTGTGGTTCTTTTATTTGTTTTACTGATGTTAAGACTTTTATTCCTCGCAGAAAGACAGAAATCTACATTCCACCGCGTATATGGTTATAGTGTAGTAGGCATTATTTTTCTTCACTTTTTGGTAAATATTGCCATGGTAATTGGCATTTTCCCCACCGTGGGAATCCCATTGCCGTTTTTTAGTTATGGAGGTTCCGGATTATGGAGTTTTACCATCTTGCTATTTATTTTCATAAAACTTGATGCCGAGAGAATGTCCTTTTGGTAGGCTTATTTAAGAAATAAGTTATTCTAATATCTTTGCCCATACATCTTTAATTATAATTAATTGAAGATGTATTTCTTAGCTTATCAATTAATATTGTGCAAGATTAATTATTAGGTAAAATCCTAACTGGATTTGTAAATCATTCAATACTTTTTCCAATCTTTCAACTGAATTTTTTGAAACAATTTAACTAAATAAAATAATGAAATAAATGTTGTAAATTTCTTTAATAATTTGGCTCAAAACTACTCCACTTTCATATCATTGCATTCTTATTTTTAGTATTTATAAAATGAAATTCAATTTCAAATTTTATTTCTATTTTGCTGCCATATTATGCCTGAATATTGGATTTTCTCAAGAAAAATCTACAAATCAGGATACAACTCAGGTATATAAAAAAATTGAAGTCTATTCAAAGAAAAGGAAATTCACAACTTTCCTTCACAAATTGATTTTTGAACCCTCAAAAATAAAAACTTCCAACCCTATTAGAAAGCGTGAACCAAAAGTTTATACGCAATATGAAGGTAAAATTATTAGGAATATCAATATTGAAACACTTGATCCATTCGGGTATTCGGTTTCAGATACCACAAAAAATACTGGTAATTGGAGCGAAAGATTTGGAAATCACATTCATATTAAGACACGTAATTTAGCTGTAAAAAATTTATTGTTGTTTAGAAAGAATATACCATTAGACCCGCTTTCAATAAAGGAATCTGAACGGTTAATAAGACAGCAACGCTTTGTAAGGGAAGTCTCTATCATAACAGAACCTATACCACAAAATATCGATTCAGTCGATATTTACATTAGAGTTCTGGATTCCTGGAGTTTAATACCTAAGGGCTCAATATCTTCCTCAAGAACAGCAATTGGTTTTCACGAAAAAAATTTTTTAGGAACAGGTCATGAATTCAACAACAAATTTACATCGCGTTTAACTGATGGAAAAAACGCGTATAGAATGAAATATGAAATTCCCAATATCAAAAATACCTATATTAAAACCTCCATTGATTACCACATTGATCTCAATGACCACTACGGAAAAAGTTTAAATATTGACCGCATATTTTATTCACCATTAACACGTTGGGCCGGTGGTGCATATATGGATGAACAATTTCGAATTGATTCATTGCAAAACGAACTATCCCAATTCGCTTCTCAAAATTTTAAATTCAATTCCCAGGATTTTTGGGGTGGTTATTCCATTCCTATTTTTAAAGGAAATACCGAAAGGGAAAGAACCAGTAATCTAATATTTTCAGCAAGGTCCTTATTTGTTCAATACGAAGAGAGCCCAACAATTGAATATGACAAAGACAATTTCTATTCGGGGGAAACTTTTTATTTAGGAGGAATAGGAATCACTTCCCGACAATTTGTTGAAGACAATTATCTATTTTATTACGGCATTATTGAAGATGTTCCTGTTGGAAAAATCTATGGAATAACGGGAGGTTATCAACGTAAAAACCATCAGGAAAGACTCTATATTGGAGCAAGAGCTTCCTTTGGGAACTATTTTAAATGGGGTTATTTAAGCACAAATTTTGAGTATGGAACTTTTTTCCTGGGATCAAAAACCGAACAAAGCGCATTTTCATTTCAGGCAAATTATTTTACGAATTTAGTGGAAATTGGGAAGTGGAAGATGAGACAATTTATAAAACCACAAATAATTATTGGAGTCAACAGACTGGGATCAGTTGGAGACCAACTGACCATAAATGAAAGCACCATTTTTCAAGGCGTTAACGGAGCAGGTATTCAAGGCTCCAATAGTGCAGGAATACGGGGATTTGATAGCGCTATGCATGGTACTGAGAAATTTGTTCTTTCTCTACAAACACAATTTTATTCCCCAAGAAATATAGTTGGTTTTAGAATAAACCCATTTTTTAATTTTTCGGCTGCAATTCTTGGAAATGAAAACATTGGACTTACACAAAGCAAATTGTACTCATCCTTTGGAGTAGGCGTTTTGATTAATAATGACTATTTAGTCTTTAGGTCATTTCAACTTTCTTTTTCCTTTTATCCAACTATTCCAGGTCAAGGAAAAAACATTTTTAAGACCAATTCTTTTGAAACATCAGATTTCGGTTTTCAAGAATTTGATATCGGAAAACCCAGAACGGTCATTTTTAAATAAATACAGTGTATCGTTTATTCATTTGGTATCATAAATTTAAGTGCATCGTTCAACCATCACCAGGATCACAGCTACTGCAAGAATAATCATAGGATAGACATATTTTCTTTTCATATTAAGCTATTTGTTAATTTCTTCGATTTCAAATATTCAAGTAAAAATCAATTCAGCGCTCACTCTGATTAATTTTTTAAAATTCCACAAAAAATAAACGCTTCAAAAGACAACTACTTTTGAAGCGTTTAAAATTTAATTTAAAAATTCTTAGTTTTTAATAATCGCAACTTTATCTTTTTTAATATTATTCAATTTAATATCCTCTAAAACATTTACAGCTTCTTCCACGTACACATCGCTGCTCAAACTTTTATGCCAACGATCCCGTTTTTCTTTGAGAATAGTATCTTTTTTATATAAATCTACCTCATAGGGTAAAGATTGGTAGGACAAATTAGTGGTGTAATTTGAAATAGCTTCAAAGCGTTTGGCTTCCTCTTCAGAAATATTACGTTGACCTTTATATCCATCATAATTTAATGAATAAACTACCTCATCACTTTTATCCTTCACCCATTTGGCATTTTTTGCAATCAGATTTAGTTGTTCGCTATTGGCCATTCTCTTCTTACTATTTTCAATGGTTTGATTATAATCTAAATAACCGTCCCAAACCTTGTATTTAGCAGCTTCAATTTGATCCCAGGGCAATGGATTCTCATTATCCCTTTCCCCTATCTCTATGTAGCTATACCTATCCGGTACTACAACATCACTTTTAACTCCTTCCAATTGCGTGGAACCGCCGTTCACTCTATAAAATTTTTGAGTGGTAAGTTTAAGAGCACCTAAGTCTCCATATTCATTACTCCTAACCGTTTTGTTCAGATCAATCACATTTTGGACAGTTCCTTTTCCATAGGTCTGTTTACTTCCTATAATAATAGCTCGTTTATAATCTTGCATAGCCGCTGCCAAAATCTCCGAAGCAGAAGCAGAAAGTTCGTTAACTAAAATAACTAAAGGTCCATCCCATATAATACTTGGATCTGTATCTTCCAAAATTTCTTTTCCGTCTTGTTTTGATTTAATTTGAACAATTGGTCCTTTATCAATAAATAAACCCGCTATATCCACTACGGTTTTTAGTGAACCTCCACCATTATTTCTCAAATCCAAAACCAAACCTTCCATTCCTTCTTGTTTAAGTCGGATGATTTCCTGCTTCACATCTGAGGCAGCATTTCGCTCATTATAGTCTTCCATGTTGAAGTAAAACTTCGGAAGATTAATCAGTCCATATTCCCTATTATTTTTTTCTACGAGTGCAGATTTAGCATAAGTTTCTTCCAACTCAACTACATCACGGGTAATGGTGATATCTTCTATGTTCCCCATTACTTTTTTCTTTACAGACAAAGTTACCTTGGTTCCTTTTGGACCTTTAATAAGATTTACAGCATCATCAAGCCTCATTCCCAAAATGCTTACTGCATTCTCCTCATCTTCTTGTTTTACTTTTAAAATAATATCACCTTCGGCGACCTCATCTCCCAGCCAGGCTGGACCACCTGAGATTACCTCCATTATTGTGATATTATCACCTTTTTTTTGCAATCTCGCACCTATACCTTCTAATTTACCTGACATAGCAATATCAAACCTATCTTTATCCTGTGGTGCAAAATAGGAAGTATGAGGGTCAAATTCCTCAACAATCGCGTTGATATATACCGTGAAATAATCTTTGCGTTCAAGTTCTTGACTAAAATCAAAATACTCATCCATAGAAGTCAATAAACTTTCCCTTGATTCCTTTTCCAGTTCAGCATCTGTCTTAAATACATTTATGGTATCATTTTCATCTGAAGTTGGGGTAGCTATAGCTTGTCCATGTTTAGCAAGTGGATCAATCAGATTTCCGTCTTCATCCTCATCCATAACTCCTGTATTGGAGTTTTTACCTGAAGCTTTATTGGAAGTTTGATCCTGTTTTTTATCATAATAGGTTCCTAAAGCACTAAATTTTAGTTGTTTTCTCCAACGTTCTTTTAGTTCTTCTCTGGAATTAACATAGTCTATTTTCTCGTAATCGGTATTGATATCTTCCTTGACAGAAAAATCAAAGGGCTCTGCCAATATTTCTTTATAAATACCTCTAACCTCATCCATTCTTTTTTGAAGCCTGCTATGAGTTAGGTCAAAAAAGCTGAGATCTTTGTTTTTAATTTGATCGTCTATCTTGTCCTGATATGCTGAAAATTCCTTGATATCATCAGCATAGAAAAACCTTCTTAATGGATCAATCGATTTCAAATAGTCATCATATACTTCCTTAGAAAAGTTATCATCAATAGCTTTAGCATCATAATGCCCGCGTTGAAGAACATAAGTGATTAAATCGATCAAAAGTTTATCTTTATCAGGATCATCTGGTGATTTAGTAGTAAAACTACAAGATGCCGCTGCCATAAGTAACACCAACACCAAAATTTTATAATTCCTTTTCATAAATTGCATTATTTTCCTCATTAATTTTTCTTTCTAATTACATTAAAAATTGTGCCAAGTGTAACGAATCCCACAATTAATTTGTAAGACGCCTAAGATAAGCTTTCCTTTGGAAAATATTATTTTAGCAACTAAAAAAATATTTTCTATGCCTAAAACGAGACCACTTATTTTAGTGACAAATGACGATGGAATAACAGCTCCAGGAATTCGGGCGCTGATTGAGGTAATGAAAGAATTGGGTGATGTAGTTGTGGTTGCACCGGATAGTCCTCAAAGTGCAATGGGACATGCCATTACTATTAATGACACATTATATTGCGATCCGGTAATAATCAAAGAAATCTACAGTCATAAAGAATATAGTTGTTCCGGAACTCCGGCTGATTGCGTCAAAATTGCAACTCAGGAAATCCTGAACCGCAAACCCGATTTGTGTGTGAGTGGAATTAATCATGGCTCCAACTCTTCCATCAATGTCATTTATTCCGGTACGATGAGTGCTGCTGTTGAAGCCGGAATTGAAGGAATTCCCGCCATTGGATTTTCATTGACCGATTATTCCCTGACAGCCGATTTTGAACCTGCCAAAAAATTTGTAAAATCCATTACCAGGAATGTTTTGAAAAATGGGCTTCCTAAGGGAGTTGTTTTAAACGTGAACCTTCCAAAATTAAAAGAAGAAGATATTAAAGGGATCAAAATATGCCGACAAGCCAAGGCTTATTGGGAGGAAGAATTTGATAAACGGACCAATCCGCAAGGAAGAGATTATTACTGGCTTACCGGAAAATTTGTCAATGAAGATAATGGCCAGGATACAGATGAATGGGCATTGAAAAATGGATATATTTCAATAGTTCCAGTACAATTTGATTTGACCGCTCATCATTTTATTCAGGATTTAAACAACTGGGACCTCAATGCTTAGAAAACAAATAGCCATTGGATTTTTTATTGGAATTTTCGCCAATCTCGCGGGGATATTTCTATATATTACTTTTTTTTCTGAAATGGATTTTGGCCCCACCATTAAGGATGCTATAAGAAATGCTTATTTAGGGAAAATTATAGCTTTGGGAGCTCTCTTAAATTTCTTTCCTTTTTTTGTATTTTTAAAAAAAAATCAGATTTATCATGCCCGTGGAGTAGTCTTGGCAACTGTGCTGGCTGCAATACTCATCGCAATATCAATGGTGCTTTAATTTAAATTTCTCTAAACGGATTTTACCGAAGGAATTGATATTGTTGCTCATTAAGATACATTTGGGATCAAGAAAATAGAAAAACTCATGAAATATTACCTTATCGCAGGGGAAGCCTCCGGAGATCTACACGCCTCCAACCTAATGAAGGCTCTGAAAGAAACTGATTCTGCAGCCAGTTTTAGGTTTTGGGGAGGGGACTTAATGCAGGAAGTAGGCGGCGCGCCGGTAAAACATTATAAGGAACTCGCCTTTATGGGCTTTGTAGAGGTCCTATTTAATTTAAGGAAAATTGTAAAAAACATATCATTCTGTAAAAAAGATATTGCGGAATATAAGCCCGATGTAATAATATTTGTGGATTATCCGGGCTTTAATTTAAGGATTGCTAAATGGGCAAAGGAACAGGATTATTCAACTCATTATTATATTTCCCCCCAAATCTGGGCCTGGAAGGAAAATAGGATCTCCGATATTAAAAGGGATATTGACCAGATGTACGTTATCCTTCCTTTCGAAAAGGAGTTTTATGAGAAAAAACATCATTTCCCGGTCCATTTTGTTGGACACCCCTTACTTGATGCTATATCAAAAAAAGAGTTGGTGGACGCAAAGGAATTTAGGAAAGTACACAATTTGGATTCCCGTCCTATAATTGCACTACTTCCCGGAAGCAGGAAACAGGAAATCTCCAAAATGCTGCAAACTATGCTAAGCATTTCTGCCAATTTTAAGGAATATCAATTTATAATTGCTGGAGCTCCCAGCCAGGAAACCGAATTTTACAAAACTTTTATTACGGATAATAATGTTCATCTCGTGATGAATAAAACATATGATGTATTGTCCCTGTCAACTGCAGCCTTGGTAACTTCAGGCACCGCTACGCTGGAAACCGCTTTATTAAAAGTTCCGGAAGTAGTTTGTTATAAGGGAAGCAGTATTTCTTACCAGATAGCGAAAAGAATAATTAAATTGGATTACATTTCTTTGGTCAATTTGATTTTGAAAAAAGAAGTCGTAAAAGAGCTTATACAAGAGGATTTCAATAAAGAATCCCTGACAAAGGAACTGAACAAAATCTTAGATTCCAGTAACCGGGAAACAATATTTGAAGCGTATTATGAGTTAGAGAAGAAACTTGGTGGCCCAGGTGCAAGTCAGAAAACTGCTTCTTTGATCTATAATGCTATTAAACGATAATATTTAATGATAAAATATTTTTATCGATTTGGATTGTTACTGATATTAATAGCCCTGTTTTCTTCATGTGGCGCATCAAAATCCAGACTTCAGGCAAAACATGAATCTCAACTCAAATCCGGAAAATTAATTCCCGCTACCTTCCCAATAACTAAAATTAAAACGGCATCTCCAGAAGTTTTACCCGAAGATAAAAGGGTTTATAACATTACCTCCTTCGCATTAGATCAAAAGGGAACTCGCTATAAATATGGAGGAACTACCAAAAAAGGCATGGATTGTTCAGGACTTATTTACGCCTCTTATTTACAGGAAGACATTTCCCTACCTCGTACCTCAAGAGGCATGTCTCTGGAGGGAGAACGCTTGGCTTTAGCTGAAGTAAATATTGGGGATCTGTTATTTTTTGAGACCAATAAGAATAAAAAAGTAATCAATCATGTTGGTCTGGTGATAGAAATCCAACCAGGACACATCTTTTTTATTCATTCCACTACTTCCCGTGGTGTGATTATTTCTTCCCTGGCCGATGGATATTGGTTTGAGCATTTTGTGATGGCCCGCAGATTAATCTGATTTTTTTGGTAACTTGATAGGGAATCCCTGAAAATTAAACCTTGCTCAATTTTACCATTATAAAACTTTCACTTTCCGTGATGACGGGAATAATTATCGGTTTTTACCTAAAACTCCCGGTAGAAAGGCTATTAATAGGTGGCGGAATTTTACTCCTTATTTTTACTTTTAGTTTTATAAGGGCAAAAAAACTGTTTTTTCAAGACATATTTTTTGGTGTTAGTTGTTTTATGATGTTCATTTTTATCGGAATATTTTCGACTTCATTACACCTGCCTCAAAACCGGCCAAATCATTATTTAAACCTCATATCCGAAGCAAGTCCCGAACCTGATCCAATTTTATTAGCCGAAGTCACAGAAAAACTAAAACCTGGACTTTATCAGGACAAATATATTCTAAAAACCAATTTTTACAATGGACATCGCACTGAAGGTAAAGTGCTTTTAAATGTATCTAAGGAGCCTGAGAACACACAATATGAGTTGGGCGACAAAATTGTACTACCGGCTAATTTTATAGAGATAAATACCCCCTTGAATCCTTATCAGTTTAATTACCGACAATATATGGAAGGTTTGGGTGTGCTTAGGCAAATAAATATTAGGCCAAGCCAAATTTTGAAACTTAAAAAAGCTCATTTTAGTTTAAAGTCTTTTGCCGGTAATCTGCGTGGTAAAATTGTTTTTGAACTCAAAAAATATAATTTTAAATCAGAAGAACTCGCGATAATTCAGGCGCTTCTTTTAGGCCAGCGGCAAGATATTTCCCCTGAAACCTATAGCAATTATGCTGCGGCAGGAGTGATTCATATTTTGGCAGTTTCAGGATTGCACGTAGGAATCATCTTGTTGCTTTTAAATTGGGTTTTAAAACCAGTGGAACGAATTGCCAAAGGAAAATTAATCAAAGCCCTGCTATTGCTCACTTTGCTATGGGGATTTGCAATTTTGGCCGGATTATCCCCATCTGTGGTTCGCGCTGTAAGTATGTTCTCTTTTTTTGCTATAGGAATACAGTTTAACAGGCGAAGCAGTGCACTAAATACCTTATTCACATCACTCTTATTCCTTTTACTAATAAATCCCAATTATATTTTCCAGGTCGGATTTCAATTAAGTTACCTGGCCGTATCTACAATAATACTTTTACAACCCTATTTATTTAAATTATTCACTCCAAAACTCAAGCTTATTAAATATTTATGGGGCATATTTACGGTGACCATAGCCGCACAAATAGGCGTTTTACCCTTAAGTTTGTTTTATTTTCATCAGTTTCCCGGATTGTTTTTTATATCAAATCTTGTGATTTTGCCATTTTTGGGGATTATTTTAGGGCTTGGAATCCTTGTGATGTTAATGGCAGTTACTGGCTTATTGCCTTCAGTTTTGGCTTCATTTTATGGAGGAATGATATCAACTCTCAACAATTTTGTCGCATATGTGGCATCAAAGGAGGATTTTATTTTTCAGGACATTTATTTTTCGGTTTTGCTATGTATTGTTTTTTATCTCTTAATTGTTTCGGTTGTCTTTCTTTTTCGAATTATAAGTTTTAAAAACATCTCCTTTTTTCTTCTGATTTTAATTTGTTTACAAGTAGTTCTGATCTACGAAAAAAATTCGTCAGAATTTAAAGAATCAGTGGTTTTTCACAAAAGTAGAAAGACTGTAATTGGTGTGAAAAAAGGACAGGATTTGGCAATTTATCACAATCTTGACCGTCTTGCTTCCGCCCAAACTTTTATAAGGGATTATAAGACAAATTTGAACATTATAACTTCGGAAGAAAAAAGTTTGAAAAATGTGTTTCAACTTTCTGGAAAATTAGTATTGCTAATTGATAGCCTAGGGGTTTATGATATCCCAGAATTTAAACCTGAAATAATTATTCTGACGAATTCTCCTAAAATAAATTTAGACAGACTTATCGAAAAATTAAATCCTGAAATTATTATTGCTGATGGAAGTAATTACCCAAGTTATATTGCCAATTGGAAAGCGACTGGATTAAATAAAAAAATCCCTTTTCACGTTACGGGCGAAAAGGGAGCTCTTATATTACATTCTTTAAATAACTTATCGAGAAAAAAATTGAAACTTAGTTTTTAAAAGTTCCCTTAAAATTTGCCTCATATTTTTGCCAGGCTTCCGCAGATGTCAACTCTTTATAATCGTTGTTGGCAATCATTTTTAAAAATATTTCCAATTGCTGGGGAGTTTTGTAGCCGGCGATTGGAGCAATTATCTCGGATTCTTCATCAAAAAATATAAGACTCGGATATCCTGTAACTTTTAAGGCATCGGCAAAAAAATGTTGACTATTCCGGCCATTTCGGGAAGGATCAAAATTTGGATTTGTGTAATTAAAATCTTTATACATAATTTCCTCGGTTCCTTCGGCGTCAAATTTTACAGCATAAAAATGTTTGTTGACATAATCAATAACATCTTTATTAGTAAAGGTGTTTCTATCCATCATTTTACAGGGGCCACACCATTTGGTATAGGCATCCATAACGATCTTTTTAGGGGCTTTTTCCTGAGCTGCAAGAGCATCATTCATACTCATCCACTTAATTTCCTGTGCACTGAGAGTTGTGGTAACCAATAAAAAAGCGATGCTTATAATTAAATACTTCATTTTAATTTCTTAATTTTTAGATGACTCCTATAGAAGCAATTCCCTATTTCAGAAATATTATACTCCCAGTTGTTACAAATTTTAGTTTAAGTCGAAATGATTCTTCAAACATTTCAAATCTAAACCAATTATCGCAAAAAACATTCCAAATTTTGATGGTTGTATTATTGCACTAATTCTATCTTACTCCGTGCATAAGTTTCTTTAAAAGCGGATTGAGCAAGATTGCTATTAGTCCCAATCCAATTGGGATAAAGGTGAAGACAAGAAAGAAAGTTGTCATATCATACTCAGCTGTAATCGCGTCAATATTACCTCCCATTGTACCTGCAATTTTGTTACCAATAGCTATAGCGATATACCAAATTCCAAACATCATAGCGATCATTCGTCCCGGAACTAATTTACTGATATAAGAAAGCGCAACCGGAGATAGACAAAGTTCACCCAAGGTATGAAATAGAAAGGCTAAGATAAGCCATATTATACTGACGGAAGCAACCTGAGATCCAGATTCGATTCCCAGAGAGCCAAATGCCAAAGCTGCAAATCCAGTCCCCAATAATATAAGACCGAGTCCATATTTAATGGATCCGCTTGGATTGTATTTGCTCTCCCACCACTTTGAGAATAATGGAGCAAAAATGATTATAAAAAGCGAATTGAGAATCAAAAACCAGGTAGCCGGAATTTCAATTTCATTTTCCTTGATTTTTTTAATCTTTCCACTTATTATTGTACTCTCCTGCCCGCTTTTTAAAGCATCATTTATATTCGCTTGCTTTTCGGCATCAAGATATATGAACTTCCCTCTTTGGTCAACATCCATAATTGCTATCTCATCGGAGACCTTAAGATCTAAAGGTTCTATAATGGTAATTTCCTTTTCCACAATTTTATCACTTTGTGAAATCTCTGTGGAAGCAGTTACAGGTGTGTAAGAAAATATTGGTTTGTTGGTTTTTTCATCTATTGCAGGCTGTCCGGTTCCTTCATCTAAAACCTGCTGTTGTATCGTTGGATATGAGACAATAAAAGCATTGGAATTCATATCCCTGTTAATCATCCAACCTACGATAGCCCATATTATTACAAAACTAAAGCCCAACACAATATTTGCTGCCAGATACTTTTTATAAGTCTGTTTAAACAACAGGTAAAGCACCCAGGTAATAATTGCGATGGGAATTACGGTAATAAGAATATTGGCGATCAGGAACAAGGTTGCATAGTTTCCGGACATGATCCTATTGGTATAATCCTTAGCAAAAATGGTCATTGAACCACCTGCCTGTTCAAAAGCCGCCCAAAAACAGACTGTGAACACTGCGAAAAATACAATTGCAATCATCCTGTCCCTTATAATGGCGGGATATCGGATAATTCTCGAGACAAGTAAATACAAAAACAGCACTAAAGCCACTAGAATTACCTGAGCAGAATAATCTGACCCTCCAAATTCGAGTATATTAGTTCCCCCGATTTTTGAAGCAGGATCATTAATGATCCAAACCAAACCCAAAACAGCGGTAATAACAATAATAATTTTATCAATAAGGCTAAAAGGATTTAATCTGTCTCCTTCAAATTCAAGGGCGGCGGCTTTTGTTTCTTCAGTTTCAGCAATTGGTTTTTTTCCTACTTGCCCAAAAATATTTTGAGCCAGATAAAACTGAGTCATTCCTAAAAACATAAATACTCCTGCTAAACCAAATCCATAGCTCCAGCCCACTTTTTCTCCTAAATAACCACATAATAAAATTCCAAGAAATGCCCCTGCATTTACACCCATATAAAAAATAGTATAAGCACCATCTTTTTTCTCAGGATAATCTATGTAGAGTTTTGAAATAATAGAAGTAATATTTGGTTTGAAGAAACCATTTCCAGCAATCAGCAAACCAATTCCTATATAAAGAAAAATAGGTTCAAATTCCAATGCAAGTGAAACATGTCCAAGGGTCATTAAGAAAGCGCCAATAATTACGGCCTTTCTGTAGCCTATAAATTTATCGGCGAGATAACCTCCCAATATTGGCGTCAAATATACCAGAGCAGTGTAAGTTCCATACAAAGCCAGGGCATTTTCCCGAGGCCAGTTCCATCCACCGAGACCAAAAGCACTAACTAAAAATAATACCAAAATAGCGCGCATCCCATAATAGGAAAAACGTTCCCACATTTCGGTAAAAAACAATACAAACAATCCCGCAGGATGGCCAAGAACATTAGTGTCAAAAAAATTTCCGGCAGAAGGTTTTTCTGGTGTCATGAATTAATCTTTAGATTCAAGTGATATATCAAAAGGTTCTTGCTCCGGCATTTTCCTTTCATCATCTTCAGCTCCATGAGTAAGTCTCTTAAGAGGTTTTAGCATCATTAATACAATGGATGCAAATATTACGGTAAAAATGGTTATTCCTATAAAGGTTCGAAACTCCATTTGAGTTTGAACTTCATCAATAATTACAATTCCGGAATAATCCAGCTCTTCTTTTTTGGTCAATTTTTCATCATTGTTCCTAAAGCTGAAAACGGCGTGATATGGTTTTTCCTTAGTAACATTTTCTTCTTTTAGCAGATTTACAATCTCATTCTCACCATTTTCATTTTCGAATTTTACCAAGTCTAGAACGGGTTCATTTGTATTGAGATCTATCGCTTTAAACTGTCCATTTTCAGGATATATTTTTGTCTTTATTTCAAAGTTTTTTCCCTTAATCAAAGTACTATCTTTAACGTTTAAAAACGGCGTTAAAATCTCGCTGGAAGCTATCAGTTCAACCTTCGTAGGTTCTCCCTGGGAAAATTCGCCAATAACTCCTGCAACTTTATTCCCCAGACCAGTCGCTGCAAAATAAACCCCCATCATTAAGGACGCATATCGCATTGGTGCGAGCTTGGTAATAAAAGATAAGGCAACCGGTGACGAACAAAGTTCACCTATGGTATGCAGCAAGTAAGCCAATACAAGCCAATACATTGCTGCCGCGCCGTTAGATGCATATTGCATTGAAGCCGCGGCCATAAATAGAAACCCAAGTCCCATAATGATCACACCTGTAGCCATTTTGAAGATTGAAGAAGCCTCTTTGTTCTTCAATTTTCGTTTCGCCCAGAAATTGGCGATTACCACTCCAAAAAGTATTATAAATAATGCATTCAACGATTGAAAAAAGGAAGCTGGAACTTCATTTCCAATTAAGGGTAGGCTAAACGGAAGGATCCTGTTTGTTTTATCCAGAGCATAAATATTCATCAATCCACCGGCTTGTTCAAAAGCTCCCCAAAAAACGATCACCAAAATAAAAGACAGCAACATTACGACGTATCTGTCTTTCATAATTTGGCTGGTAAGGTCTTTATAAACCATCATCATAATTCCAACTACCAAAGAAAGGAAGATAAACAGTAAACCATATCCGAAACCTATAGTGACCCATCCAATGATAGATACTATAAGTAACACAATTGTAATAATAAGTTGTAACGGAGATTTTAACAAATCAGCAATTAAATCGCTGATGGAGGCTCCTTCTGCCATTTCAGTTTTAGAGAGCAGATTACCTACATTGGTAAGATATTTTTGACCCCAAAAATAAACAATCATCCCAAAGGCCATTGCTATTCCGGCAAGACCAAAACCGTAGTGCCAGCCTATTTTTTCACCTACATAACCAACAATCAAACTGGACAGAAAAGCACCTAAGTTTATTCCTATATAAAATATCGTAAATCCTTTATCCCTTCTAATGTCCCCTACTTTATAAAGGCCACCTACCATGGTAGAGATATTGGGTTTTAATAAACCTACCCCGGCGATAATTAGACCAAGACCTGTATAAAATGCCCACATTTCTTCTACTGCAAGAATCCCATGTCCACAAACCAAAATTATTCCACCTATTAAAACGGCTTTTTTCTGGCCGAAAACTTTATCGGCTAAAATCCCACCTGGGATTGAAACTACATAAACCAACATGGTGTACCAACCATAAAGCACAAGCGCTTCAGATGAAGTCCAACCCAAACCGGCATTACCGCCAGTTGTTGCACTTACAAGATAGAGTACCAGAATTGCCCGCATCCCATAATAGGAGAAACGTTCCCACATCTCGGTGAAGAATAATATATATAAGCCAACTGGATGTCCAAATAATTCTTTTTGATTTGCCGGGGGTACAGTATTTGCCATTTATTGCTGGATTTTATTATTAGTGTTGAAGTTATTATTAATATTAGTTTTTAAATGCTCTTTAATGAATTCGGTCATTTTGGTATAAAGATGTAAACGTGTATTTCCACCATAGATACCATGATTTTTGTCCGGATAGATCGCCGAGTCAAATTGTTTATTTGCCTGAACTAATGCTTCAATAAGACGCATAGAATTTTGTACATGAACGTTGTCATCACCACTTCCGTGAACCAACAGGAAGTCTCCTTTTAATTTGTCTACGTGATTAATCGGGGAATTTTCATCATATCCAGACGGATTTTCCTGCGGGCTGGTCATATACCTTTCGGTATAAATGGAATCGTAAAACCTCCAGCTTGTTACCGGAGCAACGGCAATTGCCATTGAAAAGACATCATTTCCTTTTAAGATGGCATTTGTAGACATAAATGCACCGAAACTCCATCCCCAAATTCCTATTTGGTCCTGATCTATATAATCCAGAGCACCCAATTTTTTAGCTGCCTCAATTTGATCTTCTAATTCGTATTTTCCAAGTTCATTTTGTGTCACTTTCTTAAACGCGGCTCCCTTGAATCCAGTTCCACGTCCATCTACACACACAATTATATAACCTTCATCTGCCAAAAGTTGATACCAATAATCATTTGAGTTGAAATATGTATTCGAAACTTCTTGAGATCCCGGTCCAGAATATTGATACATTAACAAAGGATATTTTTTGTTCGGATCAAAATCTGAAGGTTTAATCATCCACATATTAAGATCATTTCCATTCACTTGAATTGTGGAAAGTTCTTTAGGGGAAAAATTATAGATTTTCTCCTTTTCAAGCAGTTCAGCATTGTCTTTTATTTTCCTTTCCAGTTTTCCTGTTTTGGAATCGTGCAAGGTAAATTCATAAGGAGTCTTGGTATCGGTAAAGGAATTTATAAAATATGTATAATCCGTGCTAAAATCGGCACTATTGGTTCCTGTTTTTTGTGTAAGTCTTTTCTTGTTTGAACCATCTGTTTTTACGGAATAAACATCGCGGTTTACACTTCCGTTTTCGGTGCTTTGATAATAAACTTTATCATTTTCTTCATCAAATCCGTAGTAATCTGTTACCTCCCAATTGCCTTTAGTGATTTGATTCAGCAGTTTTCCATTCTTATCATAATGATAAATGTGATTATAGCCATCTTTTTCACTAGTCCAAATGTAACTGTTATCCTCAAGAAAAGTCAAGTTATCAGTAATATCAACATAGGCTTTATCCGTTTCGTTCATCACCACCTTTGCTTCATTTTTTTCTGAATTTACAAAGATCAGGTCCAAATTATTTTGATGACGATTTAATACCTGAACACTAAGGATTTTTTCATCGTTTGTCCATTCGATTCTAGGGATATAAAAATCTTTGTAATCACCCAAATTAATTGGAGTCGTATTCCCTGCTTTAAGATCATAGATCTGTAAAGAAACTAACGAGTTTTCTTCACCTGCCTTCGGATATTTAAAAGTTGTAATCTTGGGATACAAATCTTTGCCATAAATACTCATTGAAAATTCAGGGACATTTTTCTCATCAAATCTTAAATAAGCAATTTTAGTTCCTGTTTTATTCCAATCAAAAGCTCTTACAAAGGCGAATTCCTCTTCATAAACCCAATCCGTAACCCCGTTGATGATCTCATTTTTCTTTCCATCAGTGGTAATTTGTATTTCTTGATCAGTAGCCAGTGTTTTTACATATAAATTATTGTCAAACACATAAGCAACTCTGGAGGCATCAGGAGAAAAAGTAGGTTCCTGTATTTTATTTTCGCTGAGCTTTTTTAAGGATTTTGTTGCGACATCATAAACGTAATATATTCCTTTTGATGAATGCCGAAAGATTTGTTCAATTTGAGTTCCCAACAAAACTTTCTCTTCATTGTCACTTAATTCATATCCCTGAAAATTTGAGATTTCATTCAAATCTGAAGAATTGAGTAAACTTCCTTTCTTTTCCCCCGACTTATAATCATAAACATCAATGCTGGAAGAACCATTTTTTCTGTCCTGATTTAAAACGATATATTCGGTACCACTTTTTAAGGATTCTAAAGACTCAAGTCGTTGTTGACTAAAAGTACCATCCCATATTTCTACTAAAGTAATTTGTTTTTCCTGGGCAAAAACCGAGCTGGTTCCTATTAAAATTAGCCCTACTAATAGTTTTGTGAATCTCATAAAATATGAAAAATTGATTTTGTTGCCAAGGTTACTAAAATTTCCTCAAAAAACAGGGGTTTCAAGTGTTAAATCCCAAGTATTCATTAAAAATAAATCTGAGAAATTTTTCCATTTTATAAGTTGCTGAAAGCTGTCTACAGGCTAACGCGAGGAATTGTATCTTTGGTTTCAAATCTATTTTTAAATGATTAAACCTATATCCGGCTTCTCAAAATTGGGCAAAGAAGAAAAAATAGCCTGGTTATCAAAAACATACCTAAAAGATGTCCCTCAAGCTGAATCTGTATTACGCCAATATTGGAATATCAACTCTCAAATTCAACAACTTCACGAGGAATTTACGGAAAATACTCTAAGCAATTTTTATTTGCCTTTTGGAATCGCGCCCAATTTCCTGATTAACAATGAACTTCTTGCCATTCCTATGGCTATAGAGGAAAGTTCAGTAATTGCTGCGGCAAGTAAAGCGGCAAAATATTGGTTAACACGGGGTGGATTTAAGGTGGAAGTTTTAAATACAGTGAAAATAGGACAGATACACTTCAAATATAATGGGGATCGCTATAAACTGGAACGTTTTTTTAATACATCTAAGCCGGTTTTGATTGATTCGGTGAGCAACATCACCCGAAATATGAAAGAACGGGGTGGCGGAGTGTTAAATATCGAACTTAGGGATAAAACCGATTTGATGGAAGGTTATTTTCAGTTGCACTGCAGTTTTGAAACTAAAGATTCAATGGGAGCCAATTTCATAAATTCCTGTCTTGAGAAATTTTCGGAAACTTTTAAATCTGAATTTAATAATTATGCGGAATTTACTCCAGAAGAAAAGGATTTGGAAATAATAATGAGCATACTTTCCAATTATGTACCGGATTGTATTGTGAGAGCCGAAGTATCCTGCCCCGTTGCCGATCTCGCTGATGAAAAGCATAAAGATCCTGAAGCTTTCGCTGAAAAGTTCCTGACAGCGCTTAAAATAGCCGAAATCGAACCTTACCGTGCCGTAACTCACAACAAAGGCATTATGAATGGGATTGACGCCGTAGTCCTTGCAACAGGCAACGATTTCCGGGCAGTGGAAGCAGGAATTCACGCATATGCTTCAAAAGATGGCAAATACACAAGTTTAACGCACGCTACCGTTCAGGATGGTATTTTTAAATTGTGGATGGAAATTCCTCTGGCAGTTGGAACAGTAGGCGGACTTACAAATCTTCATCCGCTTGTAAAAGTGGCTTTGGAAATTCTTCAAAAACCTACAGCAAAAAAATTGATGGAAATTGCTGCAGTTGCAGGTCTTGCCCAAAATTTTGGCGCGGTTAAATCCCTGGTAACTACAGGAATTCAACAAGGACATATGAAAATGCATTTGATGAATATCCTGAATCAACAAAATTCCAGCCCCCAGGAAAAGGAAAAATTAATTCATTATTTTAAACATCATACAGTTACCCATAGTAGCGTAATGGAACAACTGGAACTTTTAAGGGCTTAAACATGACCTGAACTAAGAGGTTTTAAAAACCTGTTGAATTTAGATAATTCCACAAAAAAGATTTTTTAATGAAAATATTTCGAAGCAACGGCAAGCTTTTAATCACCGGGGAATACGTGGTTTTAGATGCTGCATTGGCGCTCTCAATTCCTACTAAATTCGGCCAATCGCTTGAAGTCGAAATTTTGGATGAAGAAATAATACGTTGGATCGCTTATGATTCTTTGGGGAAAGTTTGGTTTGAGTCTGTGTTTCCGATTAATGAAATAACCGGAAAAGTTCAAAACACTGAAAACTCTAGTTTAAAAGAATCTCTGGAAATTCAAGAGGTGAGTTCAAGACTTCTTCAAATTCTGGAACGGGCACATCTTTTAAATCCTGAAATACTCACCACAGGAAAAGGTTATAAAGTCAAGACCCGACTCGATTTCCCGAACAATTGGGGATTGGGAAGCTCTTCCACCCTGCTTAATAATATTGCACAATGGTTTAAGATTGATGCATTTCTTTTGCTGGACAAAACCTTTGGGGGCAGCGGATATGATATTGCCGCCGCACAAAATAATAATCCATTTACTTACCAATTAAAGCATAATAACAGAAGTATTCTAACTGCGGATTTCAACCCTATATTTAAGGAGAAATTGTTTTTTGTGCATTTAAACCGGAAGCAAAATAGCCGTGCGTCTATATTACATTACAAACAACAATCCAAAGAATTATTGAAGGAAACTGTGGAGAAGATATCCGCACTAACAAGTCAATTTCTAATTTGTGAAAGCCTTGAAGAGTTTAATATGCTAATTGAAATTCACGAAACTTTGATCTCAAAAATTGTCAATACTCCAAAAATAAAATCAGAACTATTCTCGGATTATCCTGGAGCTATTAAAAGTTTAGGGGGTTGGGGAGGAGATTTTATCCTGGCCACGGGAGGTGAATTTGAAAAAAATTATTTTATAGAAAAAGAATTTAATACCATTTTATCTTACTCTGATATGGTAAAATAATTTTTCAGAACTTTCTGCAAGGCTTTTATAAACTCATCTGAAATCCTTCCATCGATCATAAAACTTATAAAGTTTGTATTAAAATCCTCACCGAATAATAAACCTAAATAATCTTACTCCTTGTAAAATTTGGACTCAGCTCCTATATTTAGAAAATCCTCTAATAAAGAAAAAAACCTAACAAGTCTTGAGACTTGCTAGGTTTAAATATAATTCTAAACTACTTATTACAAATAATCTAATAAAATTTAGCCCTGTTATCTTTAATTTCAGCATTTTCTTTAAGCGCTTCAAATACACTTGAAACTACTGATTGTCTGCTCTGTGCTGTTTTCTGATTTGCAAATGCACGGTATGACTCCATATCCGGTGCTTTATTGACAGAAACCACTTTCACTAGATAAACACCTTTATCACCTTTGATAGGCTGACTGATCTCAGTTGGTTTAAGTGAAAATGCCGCTCCAACAACTGCTGGCTCATCTCCTGCACCTGCAAGAGTTGTATTTTTAAGGTTAACCGCACTGGCAGTTTGAACCTTAGTGTTCTGATTTTTTGCTATTTCAGCTAAAGTAGTTCCGGTGATCTTTTTATTTATAAGCTCAGCTTTCTTTTCCTTTTTCAAAATAGGAGCAACAATAGCTGAAGCTTCCTCAGCACCCATCAACCCTGCTTTTTTAACTGCTGTAACCTGGGCTACAATATAACCGCCGGAAATTTCAAATCTTTTAACATCTCCTGCTTTGACTCCATCTTCAAAAGCCCATTGTACAATTCTGCGCTCAGAACCAACTCCGGGAATATTTTCATCCAATGATTTCATATCCTTCACAGTTCTGACCTCGTAATTTTCAGTTTTCGCTATATCTCCAAAATCTTTGTCTTTTACCGCAAATTCAAATTTGGTGACCTTTGTGTACAAATCGTTTATAGACTTTTCTGAAGCCTCAATTTTTCTGGCAATCGTGGCAACCTTTACAGCTTGCTGCTCGCTAGTTTTTTCTTCAATTGAAATCACGTGATAACCATATTCGGTTTCAACAACTCCAACTTCACCTGGTTTATTAGAAAAAACAAAATCGTCGAAACTGGATATCATCATTCCAGGACGGAAATAACCTAAATCGCCACCCTTTGCTGCCGCGGCCTGATCAGCCGAGAATTTTGTAGAAAGTTCTGCAAATTTACTTTTGTCTTTTCTTACAACCGTTGCAACACTATCTGCAAGGGATTTAGCTTCTTCTTTGGTTCTTGTAGTTTCTGCGGCAGTTGCTAAACCCTCCCATGAGATCATAATGTGACTCGCCTTAGCAGAATCTGCCATTTTTCTGGTTTCTACCATTTTACTAACCTTCCAATAACCATTTTCCTTATAAGGACCATAGACTTCACCTACTGGCAAGTTGAAGATCTGATCGGCATAATCGCTTTTGATTTCATCTTTAAAGAAGAACCGATCCTGATACTGAACATCAGAATTTTGATTTACGTAAGAATTAATATCCTTCGCATTTTTAAAACCTGGAATGGTATCGTTCGTATTGGTTTCCGAATTAAACTGAACCTTTCTTTGAAGAACTCCTTCAACCGCTTGTTTTGATTCGCTTTCATCTTCGGCTGATGCTTCTTCAGAAAAATATACGAATTGAATATCTCTTTCCTTTTCTATCTGAAATCTTTTTGGATGCTTTTTAACATACGCGTTTATTTCATCCTTGCTCACCTTCACTTCAGAATCAGGAATACTTGTAAAAGGAATCTGAACGTATTCTAAATTGATATTGTCATTTTCCAAATGATAAGCCTGCTCACCTTCCAATAAGGTGGCTCCAACCCCTGAACGAATTAAATTATAATAAATATTCTCACGAGCAGACTCAGCGATAGAATTCTCATAATCCATCCATTGTTGATAAGCTTCGGGAGAAGTAGCCTTTAAATTGGCAACATATTCCTGTAGTTTATTATTGTCAAATAAACCCGCTTCATTTAAAAAATTCGGATTTTGGGCGAGTTGAAGTCTTAACATATCCTTAACTTGAGCTTCCCCAACTTTTATCCCAAGTTTTTCCATTTCTTCTTTCAAAATCACTTCACGCAATTTCATGTCCCAAACCTGATTTACAACCTGTGCTGTTGTTGCATTGGCACCCATATTTTTTTGGACTGACTCAACTTGTCTGGCAAAATCTGCCCTATCCACATCTTCACCATTAACTGATGCAATTACATTTTGAGATTTTTGCGAGCTCATTCCGCCGTTGCGAATAACATCGGCTAAAACGAAAGAGAACAAAGCCAACGCAATTATTATAATTAAGAAAACAGAACGCTGTCTAATTTTATTTAATACTGCCATGTGTAGTTTTAATTTATCTGATATCGTGGGCGAAAATAGTGTTTTTAGCTTAATTATTAAACTTAATATTTGCAAAATATTAAGTAATCCACTATTTTATTTCTTATCCTTGATTTCCAATTCCACTAATTCAATTTTAGTGTTGGAAACCTCCAAAATTTTGATCCGGAAATTTTCAATTTGAACCTCCTCCAATTGCTGAGGAATTTCCTCCGTATGATTAGTTATAAAACCGCCAAGGGTTTCATAGTTTTCACCCTCCGGAATATCGAGTTTGTAGTTTTCATTCAAATAATCTACCTCTAACCTTGCAGAAAATTTGTAATGATTCTCAGCCAATTTTTCTTCGATCAACAAAATGGAATCGTGTTCGTCTTCTATCTCCCCGACCAATTCTTCCACAATATCTTCAATTGTGATCATTCCGCTGGTGCCTCCATATTCATCAATTACTACAGCAATGCTTTTGCGTTTCTTGATCAGAATGTTCAGCACATCTTTAATCCACATAGTCTCGGGAACAAAAACCACTGTCATCAACGCAGATTTTAATGTTTTAGGATTTTTAAAAAGTTCGAAAGAATGAATATAACCAATGATGTCATCTATGCTTTCATTATAAATAAGAATTTTTGATAAGCCTGTTTCTGTAAAGATCTGAATCAGGTCTTTGGGGACCACATTTAAATCTACAGCCACAATTTCCGTTCTTGGAATCATTACTTCCCGGGCTTTAATATCCGAAAATTCCAAAGCATTTTGAAAGATCTGGATTTCGGAATCCACGGTATCATCAGATTCCACTGTTTCCATTTGTTCCGAGATAAAATTTCCAAGTTCAATTTTACTGAAAGCCAATTGTACCTCGTCCCCTTCTGTTTTAAAGAATCTCTTCAGTATAAAATCTGAAATCCATATTACGAAAGTTGAAACAAATCCGAAGATTAGATAAAATAAATATGCAGGAAGGGCAAAGAATTTTAATAAAGAATTGGCATAGATTTGAAAAAACACCTTTGGCAGAAATTCAGCTGTAAATAAGATAATAAGTGTAGAAATCACAGTTTGAGTAAGCAAACTGAAATCTTCAACTATGATTCTCAAAACCTCTCTATCAATAGGTCTCATTCCTACAAACCACGCCATGATAAGATCTCCCATAAAAAACCCGTAAACTACCAGTGCGATATTGTTACCAACAAGCATGGTCGCTATCAATTTCGAAGGTTTTAAGGTGAGTCGTTTCAGGACATTGGCCAGAAACCCGGATTGCCTTTTTTCAATTTCAATAAAGATTTTATTTGAAGAAATATATGCGATTTCCATTCCGGAGAAAAAAGCCGACAATATCAAAGCAGAAATTATTATTAGAATGTCCGAGTCCATAGAGATTACTGGTTCCTTTTTTCAAATTTTTTCCTGAACCTTCTTTTGAAGAAAAACATAAAAATGGCGATCATCACGAAAAAAAGAAATAGATAGGCTCGATTTCTTTCGGAATTCCAGATTCTAACTGTTTCGAAGAGAAAAAATACGGCTATAAATAAATAGGCAAATTCAAAGTACTTAAAAAATTTCATGGTTTATTTTTCTCTTCAATTATTTGTATTCCCACATTGGTGCGGGAACGAAAATTAGTAAAATTTAAATCAGAATCAAAACCCTCACCTTTATTAAGCGCACCATTGGCAAAGGAAATGGTATTTGATTTGTCTGTAAAAACCCAGGCCTGAGATTGATCCCAATAGAGTTGATTTGCTTCCAACCTTGTGCTGTCGCTGGTTATCAATAGCACATCTCCACGCAGGTCAACAAGACCAGTTCCATCGTATATAATGGCGTAATTGGCCGTCACGGTATTTTTGTTGCTTTCTTCATCAAAAAATTCCACCTCCACTCCATCAGGAAATTCCCTGTAAGGAAATTCCAAGTTGGAAAAATCCAACATTTTAGGACTCTTTAAGGTGGCAACTACCTTTCCGGAATCTGTATATTTTAAATTTAAATCCTTACCTATAGCCTGGGGATTCATTCCTACCATATCCATAGCCCTTACCCGGTTTAAATTTCCTTCGCATGAAAAAAGCATTGCCACAGTGATAACTGTGACAATGCTTAAAATTATTTTTTGGTATGTAATAATCATTAGTTTACAATGCGGGTACTCTTACGCTTTCACCAATCCAGCACCCAATACTTATAGTTTGACCTTCTTTTCCTTCCTGGAAAATATCGGCTTTCTGTGGAGCTCTTCCTTTGTAAGCCCTAACCGTTTCATTTGCTGTACCGCTTAAGGAAGGATCTACGCTTCCAGCTTTGGCGGCATAGTTTGCAGCTAACCAATATACAGCTCTTTTATCAAATGTAGTCGTTCCACAGCTGTTTGCACTTTGAGCAATCATATTTGCAATATGTAAATATGCCCTACCTTCAGATGGTTTTGCATCAAGAGCCTTTCTGTAATAAGTTCTTGCCTGTCCAAAACTTCCTTTTTTTCTATAATTATCGGCTAATTTCATATAAACTCTAGACTTATCTGATGGATTGGTTTCAAGTTGAGCCGATTCGTTAAAGTATTTTAAGGCTTGTGAAGCATTCCCTTTGGCTTCGGCTAACTGACCCATATAAAGGGCAGATTTAGCAGATGGATCAGCTTGGTGTAAAGCTTCAGAAACTTTAAAGAAAATTGGGTCCTCGGTACAATCTTTCGCAGACAGTCTACCTGATGCATTCTTTAACCAGGCAATATCTGTTTTCCTGGATTCAAAATCTTTATTATATAATGGAATTAAGTTATCGCAATCTGCTCTCTGACCTAATTTTGCATTAATACTTGCTTTTACAATACTATAGGCTTTCAGGTTGATCTCAGAATCTGAAATCATTTTAGTTTCTGCTGCTGTTAAAGTTTCCGCGGCTTCTTGTTTTTCCATAAGTGGAGCAAGTCTTTCGGCAAGAGCATTTTCTTCTACTTCAACTTTTGAAATCACTTCATCATAATTGGCAAAAACATCTTCTAATGTTCTTTTTCCAGCATCCTGCAAATCTACCAATAAGGAGAAATATGCATATAAGGCTCGTGCACTGGTAAAGTTTTTCTTGTCTGAATTATAGGCAGTATCAAATGCTTGAAATTGTTCCTCTTTTGTCCCAATTTCGTTATCGAATTCCAACATTGCTATATCAGACTGTACCTGACTTGCATTGGTTTTATCAGGAAAGTATTTTAACCGATCGTTCATCAACTGGATGATTTCCTCTACAACAGGTATTTTTTGAGCACCTTGTGCCTTTTCCAATTTATAGCTTAACACACGGTCTAAGTACTGAAAAGTTGCAAGGCTATAGGTTGGGCATTTCTCTTTAACTTCCATTAAAGGCGCATATGCCTGATCATATCGTTGTGCCTTGGCATCATCGTACGCCATTGCAGCCTTAACTGTACAATCTGTGTTCTGGGCTTTTAGCAATCCGGTACTCAAAAATATTCCCGAAAGGACAAGTATGAATTTATTTTTCATGTTTTTAGTTTTATAATTTTAAGTGGTTAATCAAATTTTCTCTGCACAAACCATTTATCATTTAAAGATAAGCTAATAGATAGTTTTAAAAAGTTTTCTTTTATCAAACCTAAGTTTGTAGTACCGCGCTGTCCGTACTCAATACCAATGTTTGCATTGGAGAAATTATTTCCTGCAGGTAATCCTACTCCAAAAGCTATGCCAAACTCGTTTATCGCTTCATTATTGACCTGAAGACCTGTTTCTTCATATCGAATTCCTGCCCTATAAGTTATCCTGTTAAAGTAGTTGGTAATAGAATTATATTGGGGTACAAAATAACCTCCAAATCTGTATTGCGAGGCATTTTGATAACTGACCTCATGATTTGGAGTTACAGCATCAAATTTTTCAGATTGAATATTGGAATATTCAGCTCCCAGAAACCATTTATTTGAAGCTCCCAATCCGGCACCAAAAGTAAATTGTGCAGGAAGAGTGAGATTTGAATCAGAAAAAGTAGTATTATTTTCACTTGTAACCACTTCGCTTCCGTTGTTACCTAAGAGAATAGTAGCTGTGTTTCGAATTCTTTTGGCCTTGATTTCCGTTTTGGGAGAATAGGTTGCTGCGGTATAGAAATTAAGATTATTTGTAAGTTCCCGTTGATAGTCCAACCCAAAATTTAGGTTAAAACCACTTAAGTCGGTTCTATCAATTTGCCTTGTCCCGTATTGAACTCCGTTTTGAAATGCTGTAAAGTTGCGCTGAATATTTCCAAAGTTGTAATCGAGGTTTACCCCTAAACTCAAATTGTCCGTAACGGCATAACCAGAAGATAAATACACCTTATTCATTCCTCCGCGTCCAGTAAAACGGTTGGCTGTGTCCTCATTGACATTCAAAATCTTATAGCCTACAGAGTTAAAAGGAATCAGTCCAAAGCCAAAATTCAGTTTACCGGTAGGAATTCCTATTGCAAGGTAATCCAAAGAAGTTGTTCTGCTGCTTTCGCTGTTATTGTCATTTTTTATATTCGTGCTCTGATGGCTTCCCGCAACAGCATAGGTGGTTAATTTTAACCTGCCATATCCAGCGGGATTCCTGAGGTTTAAATGTATGCTGTCTGAAAAAAGCCGCAAACCTCCCATTGATTGATTTTCTACCGTCCCCTTAAACTTTGTAAGGCCAATTCCGTAAAATGAATAGGGAGATGAAGTCCCTTCTTGCGCGGCCGCCAACACAGTTGTTAGTAAGGCCACGATAATTATAAATCGTTTAATCATTGAGGTTTGTTAAATTCTAATATATAATTCAATCCTTCCAGGAGGAAATTTGAGTTCGCAAAGATGCCATTTTTTAATCGCTTACACAAAAATTGTGCGTCTCCACCTGTCAAAATTATTGTTAAATCTTTAAATTGACTTTGATATGAAGCAATTATTCCGTCAATTTCTGCAGTTATCCCAAAAATTACCCCGGAATGTATGCAGCTATTGGTTGAATTTCCAGTCAGGGAAATTTCCTCTTCACGTTCTAACAATGGTAAATTTTCTGTAAAATTATGCACTGCCTTATAGCGCATTTCTAGCCCTGGTGAAATTGCTCCACCCAAATATTCGTTCTTATTATTCTTAAAATCGTAGGTGATACAGGTTCCGGTATCCACCACCAGAACATTTTCAGCTGGAAAATGTTTACTTGCAGCAGACACAAGAGCGATCCTGTCGTTTCCTAAAGTATTTGGCGTAGCGTATAAATTGGTAAATACCTGAGGTAGGTTTTGATCCAAAATTAGAAGTTTAGAACCATCTTTTAGCTTTTGCAACCACTTTAGAGGGGTTTTTGAAACGGAAGAAAGGATAATATTGGCTGGTTTTTGATACTTTTGCTCCAATTCTTCAAGATTTTTTAAAAAATCGAGTTTCAATGAAATTTTTTTCTTGATAAGTATATCGCCTTGAAATACAGCCATTTTTACCAGTGTATTTCCTATATCGATTACAAGATTCATAGTTATCCTTTAGAAAAACGAAGGTACAAAAGCATTTTTTTAATTTTTCCTTTGCAGGTTAATTAAATGAAATTATATTTGCATCCGCTTGAAAGGCTTGTTACAAGTTTT
>Ga0307487_1000459_pt1 | contig 32289 bp, 25 predicted proteins | sample CBIW12metaG_FD_203665 | JGI IMG/M metagenome (GOLD analysis project Ga0307487, IMG submission 203665) | Sea-ice brine microbial communities from Beaufort Sea near Barrow, Alaska, United States - CBIW 1.2 | ecosystem: Environmental > Aquatic > Marine > Coastal | place: USA: Alaska | collected... | reverse complement strand
CGAGATCCTGACGGACGCCGCGTTCACGGGGAGCGTCTACACAGGTTACGGGAGCCTCATCGCCCGCAAGGCATACAGCCCGCCGGGGTTCACCGTCGGACTGGGCCTCAAGGACCTGTCCCTCGCCGAACAGGCCGCGGCCGCAAGCGGCGTCGTGCTGCCCACCGCGCCCGTGCTCCGCGACATGTTCGAGCGCGCACTCGCGGATCCGGAACTGGCGTCGCTCGACTGGTCTGCCATCGCCGAGATCACCCGCGGACTGTCGACCGACGGCTGACTCTGGAAGACGGTGCGCGCGCAACCAGAGAGCGCCCATCAGAGGTGGGCACGATAGTGATATGCCGTGAGTCCCTGTCACGGCCCATTCCTCACTTCGGACCGCTCGCGACAAAACGGATCAAAACGGGCAGGATTGGGGTCCGGATCGTGACCGGGATCACCGCGACCGTGCAGAGCACCCCGCGCACGGGAATCCCTCGACGCCTGCGTCTTCGGGTGCAGAGCGATCGACCTGCTTGCGCGCGCCCTCAACCAGTTTGGTGCAGTCGCGCGATCCGACTGTCAGCTGCGCTGTCCGAGGCCGGAACAAGCCTCTTTCGAAGCGCAACCGGGGTCGACCTAAATGCTTCTTGGCGTCAATGACGTAGACGCCCGAGGGGCAGACAGCGACATGATCGATATTGGCTCTCGTGCGGGGATGCGACGGTCGAGATGCTTGCGGCGTGAGTCGAGGAATCCCTCCCCTACGCAAAGGGAGGATGACCTCCCTTCCCGGGCCAACACCTGGACATGCGTGCCGAGCTGAATCGACGCCTACCGAGCTCACCAACCGAAAGCAAGAGCCACCGAGACTCAACGGCCCGAAGCTGCTCAAGGTGGACCCAGACCAACCGAACGCGATTCTTCCCTATGTGAAGAAATGACTGGAATCTGACCTTTTTGGTGAATAAACGGTGGATAAACGTCGACCCCGGCGAATCTCGCACTCTTAAACCGAACGAAAAAAGCTGATCAAGTGCAGTATCGGTGAATGAATTGAGACTTGAACCCATAGCCGAACCTACAAGCATCAAATATGCGCCTAGAACGCATCGGAAGAAGTGCTGATCAGACGGTATTTCTTGGGCGCTGCCAAAGAATTGACTCCAAAACTAGCCCGAGAATCATCAAATCTCGGCGATTCTTGGAGATAAAAATCCCTGATCAATAGCTATTTATTTGTAGGGCGACTGGGACTTGAACCCAGGACCGACGGGTTATGAGCCCGGTGCTCTAACCAGCTGAGCTACCGCCCCGAACGTTTCGACTACCCCGCAGTGTTCAGTCTGAGGTGCGGGTCGAAGCGCCGTTGGCGACCGTATCGGTCACCGGCTCTCCACGATACAGGCATTCGAAGGTATTCAAGGTGCGCCGGATGTCGTGCGCGCCGATCAACCTGAGCGACTCGCGCTTGAACGCCTCCAGCTCGGCGACCGGGAGGTTCAGCACCTGGGTGATCTTGTCCGTCAGATCCTGAGCGTCTCCGGGGCGGAACAGGTAACCGTTTTGATTGTCGTGCACGAGATGCGGCAGGGCCATGGCATCGGCGGCGACGACAGGGAGCCCTGACGCCATCGCCTCCATCGTGGCTATGCTCTGCAATTCCGCGATTGACGGCATGGCGAACAGCGTGGCCCGCGAATACGCGGCCCGCAGCTCCTCGTCGGTCACATATCCGGTGAACGTCACCTTGGCCCTGATACCCAGCGAGTCCGCGAGGTGCTCCAGGTTGCGCTTCTGGTCACCGCCACCGACGATCTCGATGTGCGCGTCCAGGGCCGGATCGAGTCGGGATGCGGCCTGGAGCAGAACATCAATCTGCTTTTCTCCCGTCACCCGACCGACGAAGAGAATTCGGTTCTCGTTGCGTGGCTCAAAGTTCGGTGAGTAGTTCTCGGCGTCAATTCCGCAGGAAATGGCGTGAACGCCCGTCAGTCCCGTGTACTTCTCCAGGAACTGCGCTGCACGACGTGTCGGCGTCGTCACGGCCTCGGCCCGACCGAACGTACGGCGGGCGGCACGCCAGGCCGCCTTGATCACCCGGTCCTGTAGCCCGACGGGAACGAGGGAGAACTTGACCATGTTTTCGGGCATGACGTGATTCGTACCGACGATGCGCAATCCGCGCTTCTCCGCCTCGATGGTGACACCGCGGCCCACGTTGATGTGTGACTGAAAGTGCACGACATCCGGGCGAAAACTGTCAAGAATGCGGCGACTTTCACGGCGGACGATCCACGGGAGAGCGAACCGGAGCCAATCGTGCGGATACCAGCGCCAGCTGTGCAGGCGATGAACAACCATGGGCTGCCCCTCGTGCATCTCCGTCCACGTGCCGAATTTTCGCGACGTCGACGGCGCCATTATCTGAACCTCGTGCCCGCGGGACACCAGGCCGGCCGCGAGGCGTTCGGCGAATTTCGCTGCGCCATTCACGTCTGGCGCAAAGGTGTCGGCCGCGATCAGCACGCGAATCGGCTTCTTGGCCGCCTGGGGCGCAACTTCCGGTGCCGAGTTTCTCTGCACGTCGGGCGAATCTGACAAGAGGCGAGGTCCCTACGTTGGTGTGCCGGGGAGCTTCGTCCGGCTAGAAAACTGGTATCTGTCGGGTGGAGACGAGGTGTCTTAGCACTTCATTCTAAACCGCACCGTGCACTTCAATTCCCGGATCGCAGGCGCGCCCCGGATTTGCCCGCGTCAACGATCCAACTGCGGGTGATACCGGGCAAGCAGGAATACCCCCCAGATTGCGACAGCTCCGGCGATCACGAAGGCCACGCCTGCCCACGCGGGGGCCTGCGAGGTCTCGCCCAGAACGACGATGCCGATTCCAACGGCGACCAGCGGGTCGATCACGGTGAGTCCGGCAATCACCAGGTCTGGGGGGCCGGACGAATACGCGTTCTGCACGAAATATCCGCCGAGAACGGCCGCAGCCACGAGACCAACGACACAGACAAGTGTCAGCCAATCGACGTCGCCATACTTCGTGCGCGTGATAACGACTTTGGCGAGGGTGGCCACGAAGCCGTAGAGCACTCCGGCGCCGAGGATGTAGAAAATGGCCTGAAACTTCGAGCGCAGCAGCCCAAACGCCGATCCGAACAGTGCCAGAACGACACCGAGCACGACGAGGATGGTAATCAGGTCGATGTCTGTCACGGGCTTGTCAACGGCGGTGAACGCGGCGACCGTGACGAAGAGCCCCACTCCGCCGACGCACATGGCAATCGCCACCTTCGACGCATGATTGAGCGGCACCTTGCTGACCCGCGCGTTCAGAATCGCGGTCAGCACGAGGGCGACGGCGCCGAGCGGCTGCACGACGATGATGGGCGCGAATCCGAGACTGGTCAATTGAAAGACGATGGCCAGTCCGAGCATGAGCGTGCCGAACACCCAGGAGGGCCGGCTGAGCAGCAGCATCAGCTGCCGAACGTTGAGCCCGCTCGACACGCCCGCGGCCGCCTCGATCTTGTTGACGCCCCGGTGTTGGAACTGCGCCCCCAGGGAGAGAAAGATCGCACCGATCAGGGCCAGCGGAATCCCGATGGCCTGCCGCGGGTCAATGGTGATCTCCGCTGCCAGATCTGTCAGGTCGGTGGTCACCTGACGACTTTACCGAGATCCATGCGGATATTCTTGGTGAATGGCCGTACGCGCAATAGTAATTTCAGGTGACCCCGTTCTGCACTCCCCCGCCGCACCCATTGTCGAATTCGACGATGATCTGCGCATTCTGGTGCAGGACATGTTCGAAACAATGGATGCGGCGCCCGGCGTCGGCCTCGCAGCGCCGCAGGTGGGAGTGGGGCTGCGGGTCTTCACCTACAGTTTTCAGGACGATGACGGCGTCGACTGGCGCGGCGTCGCCATCAACCCCGAGCTGTGGATCACCCCGGTCCCCGCCGGCGTCGTCGAGCCCGACGGTGACGATGAAGAGGACCTCGATGATGAGGAAGGCTGCCTGTCCTTTCCCGGGGAGCGGTTCCCCCTGCGCCGGGCCGAGTCTGCGATTCTGCGGGCCGTGGACCTCGAGAACAAGCCGTTCGAGATTCGTGCGCACGGGTGGTTGGCGCGCATTCTCCAGCACGAATTCGATCATCTGGACGGAACACTGTATGTGGACCGTTTGGAGCACATCTACTCGAAAATGGCGCGCAAGGTCAGCCGCAAGCGCGGCTGGGGTCAGCCGGGACGCAGCTGGGTTCCCGGAGTCGACAACCTCGAGGGGTAACCGCGCCGTTACGAGAGCGCGCGGATGCCGGCTGCCACGACGGCCGCGGCCAGCACCACCACGATGAACGGCACCTTGAGCCAGAACAGCACCGCGGCGACGAGAACGGCGGGTACCCGCGCGTCGACGACGACGGCCTGCCCGTCGCCGAGAGTCTGCACCGCGATGAGAGCGGCGAGCAGCGCGACCGTCAGCAGATCGGCGATACGCGCCGGCGCCTGCCGGCTCAGCACTGACACCGGAACAAGGTAGCCGGCGAATTTGATGGCGAGCACGGCTATCGACCCGGCAATAACGATCTGCCAGATCGTCACGAGCTCGGCTCCGCCTCGGGAGCGACATCGGCCGCGCGGCCGAACCAGTTGAACCATCCCACCAGCACCGCCACGAGGGCGGCCACCAGCACTGGAAGCCCAGGCACGAGCACGGGCGTGACGCACGCCGCCACGACGGCGGCCAGCACCGCGACCACGATCGGCTGCAGGTGCTTCAGCCTCGGCCACAACAGTCCGACAAAGGCCGCCGCGGCCGCCGCATCGAGGCCGTAGGTGCGCGTGTCGCCGATGGCGTCCCCGATCAACGCACCGAGGAGGGTGGTGAGGTTCCACCCGATGAAGACGGCGAGGCCCGTCACCCAGAAGCCCGTACGGCGGCTGCGCTGCGTCGGCTGGGCCAAACCCACCGCGGTGGACTCGTCAATCGTCACCCACGCCGCTGCGGTTCGTTTCCACCATCCGCGCCCGATGAACGGTGACGTCCTGATTCCATAGATTCCGTTGCGCACCCCCAGCAGTGTGGCGCCGGCGATCGCGGCGGGCCCGGACGCCACGCCGCCCGTGGCGAGCACGCCGACCAGCGCGAATTGGGATCCACCAGAGAACATGACGAGGCTCATGAAACACGTCTGCGCGATGGACAGGCCGGCCGCGACCGAGAGAGCGCCGAACGAGATCCCGTAGGCGGCGGTGGCCAGACCCACGGCTATTCCACTGCGCACCGCGAGTCGTTGATTTCGACGTTCGACGTTGTCGTCGTGGGAATCACCGGTGGACGTCATGCTTTCCGCTCTCCAGAAACCGTTAAACAAAAAAGGCCACCCGGGGTGGAGCCCTGAGTGACCTTTCGCTCCCCGACTTGGACTCGAACCAAGAACCTGCGCATTAACAGTGCGCTGCTCTGCCAATTGAGCTATCGGGGAATACCTGCGCTTTGCTAACCGGCGCAACTTTATTACTCTACCAAGTCGCGGCACCTCCGCAAATCCACTCGGGAGCCGGCGACCCCCCGAACGGCCCGGGTGGCCCGAAAAGACGCGGCTTCGAAGCGACGACCGGTCCCGGCCCGAGAGTCAGCTCGGGCGTGTCGCCCGCACTGCCCGGCGCCTATCCCGGACCGTCCGTCGGCGCGCGGTCACGGTCGCCGCCGGGCTCGTCAGCCGACAGCGCCGCGGCCAGCCCCGCAACGTAGGGATGCCACGGATCGTCGAACACCTCATCGATGGTGCCCAGGGCCACGAGAACACCCTTGTGCATGACACCGATCCGGTTGGCGACCCGGCGCAGCACCGCGAGGTCGTGACTGATCACGAGGGCCGAAAAGGCGCGCTCCCGCTGCAGCTCTCCGATCAGATCGATCACGGCGTTTCGCACCATGACGTCAACACCGGCCGTTGGCTCATCGGCGATGAGCAGACTCGGACCGAAGACGAGGGCCCGAGCGAGCGCCACGCGTTGCCTTTGGCCGCTGGAGAGCTCGTACGGGTACTTGCCAAGAACGGCGAGCGGCAGACGCACCGCATCCACCATCGTCGCCACGGTGGTGTCCAGGGCGCGGTGGTTGTAGCGCGGGTCGCGCTCGATGACGGGTGCGGCCACAATCTCCGCGACGGTCAGAGTGGACGGCAGGGTCTCGGCGGCCTCCTGCGTCAGCATTCCGACTCCGAACGTCAGTCGGCGTTGCTTCCGCCGACTGATCCGGCGCAGGGGAAAACCGAGAACGGTCGCTTCTCCGCCGGTGATCTGTGGTCGCACACCGTTTCTGTCCGTGGCGGCGGTGGTTCCCGACAGCACCCGGGCCAGGGTGCTCTTTCCCGAGCCACTCTCCCCCAACAGGCCGATGACCTCCCCGGCCTCGATGCGCAGGTTGAGGCCGTGCACCGCCACGAAGGCGGGACTGGCTCCATGTGGCGCGTACTCGATGGTCAGGTCGCTCGTCACGATCGGGGGAACGGATGCCGCGCCAGAAGTCATGTCTCCTATCCTGCCGCACGCAACTGGCGCAAGCGCTCCCGACGCTCGGCCTGCTCCACAGGGTCCGGCACGGGCAGCGACGCCAAAAGTCGCTGGGTATAAGGGTCTTTGGGTGCCCCGAGCACCTCGGCGCCTGTGCCTTCCTCGACCAGCTTGCCCTTGTACAGCACGGCGATCCTGTCGGAGAGGATATCGACGACAGCGAGGTCATGACTGATGAACAGCGCGGCAAACCCGAATTCACGCTGAAGTTCCGCGAAAAGTTCGAGCACCTTCGCCTGGACCGACACGTCCAGTGCGCTGGTCGGCTCATCGGCAATGAGCAGCGTCGGTTTCAAAGCGAGTGCTCGGGCGAGGCTGGCCCGCTGTCGCTGGCCGCCGCTGAGTTCGTGAGGGTACCTGTCCCCGTAGTTGCGAGGCAACTGCACGGCCTCGAGCAGTTCGTTCACGCGCTGGCGCGCCGCCTGCGGATTGTCGGCACGTCCGTGCACGACGAGCGGCTCTGCAACGCATTCCGCGATCGTCAGTAGTGGGTTGAAACTCGACGCGGGGTCCTGAAACACGAATCCGATGTCGCTGCGCAGGGGTTTGAAGCGACGCTCCTTGAAACCGCGCATCTCGTGCCCCAGAACCGTGAGCGACCCGTCCGTGACACGGGTGAGACCCGCGATGGCGCGACCGATAGTGGTCTTGCCCGATCCACTTTCCCCCACCAGCCCCAGCACTTCCCCGGGGCGAATGACGAAACTCACCCCGTCTACAGCGGTGAAGCCCGGTTTGCCCAGACGCCCCGGATACTTGATCTTGAGTTTCTCGGCGACAACGACGGGCGCTTCGAGCAGCCAGCTCGGTTCGCGCGCGGCAGCCCGCTCCTGGGCACGAACGATTCCCTGGCCCACGTGGGGCACCGCGCCGAGCAGTTTCTTCGTGTACTCGTGTTGGGGAGCGCTGAAGAGCTCACGGGCTCCGGCCTCCTCCACGACCTTGCCCTCGAACATCACGGCAACTCGGTCGGCGAGGTCGGCTACAAGGCCCATGTTGTGCGTGATGAGCACGATTGCCGTGCCGAATTCGTCGCGGCACTGTCTGAGAAGGTCGAGGATCTCGGCCTGGACGGTGACGTCGAGCGCAGTCGTGGGCTCGTCGGCGACGATCAGCCCCGGGTCGAGGACCAACGCCATGGCGATGACGACGCGCTGCTTCTGCCCACCGGAAAACTGGTGGGGATAGTAGTTCACGCGGGTCTGCGGATCGGGTATGCCGACCTTGCCCAGAATCTCAATCGCCTTGGCGCGCGCCTCGGCCCTGCTGTATTGACCATGGGCACGGATGCCCTCCGCAATCTGCCACCCCACGGTATACACCGGATTCAGCGCCGTTGACGGCTCCTGGAAAACCATCGCCACATCCGTGCCGCGCAGCTGCCGCAGTTTCTGCTTGCTCACAGCCAGCACATCGTTGGAATGCGCACCGTCCTTGCTGCTCAGGATGACGGCCCCGCGAGCGGTCGCCGTCTCGGGCAGGAGGCCCAGGATGGTCTTCGCCGTCACGGTCTTCCCGCTCCCGCTCTCGCCCACAATGGCCAGGACTTCGCCAGGGGCCACCGTGAGACTCACGCCGTCGACGGCCTTGACCGCGCCGACATCCGTTGCGAAGGCCACGTTGAGGTTGGAGATGCTTACGACGTTATCGGTGGTGGCGCTCATGGTCGATCCTCAATTCCATCGGTATGGGACCGTGCGGGGCCTTCCAGGCCGGCAACGCCCCCGGGTCCGGCGTCCAGGGTGCCCCCGGGAACGACGGACGTTTCCGCGAGGGTGGCGTCCGACGCGCCGGCGCTGCGACGGCTGCGCAGGCGGGGATCGGCGAGGTCGTTGAGGCTTTCCCCAACGAGCGTGATGCCGAGAACAACGAGCACGATGGCGAGACCAGGGAAGAGGCTCGTCCACCAGATACCACTGGTCACGTCCGACAGGGACTTATTGAGGTCATAACCCCACTCGGCGGCCGCCGAGGGCTCGATCCCGAATCCGATGAAGCCCAATCCGGCGAGCGTGAGGACTGCCTCTGACGCGTTGAGGGTAAAAATCAGCGGCAGCGTACGAGTGGCGTTTCGCAGAACGTGACGGAACATGATGCGGAAGTTGCTCGCACCGAGCACCCGCGCGGACTCCACATAGGCCTCGGCCTTGATGCGCACGGTTTCGGCCCGGATCACCCGGAAATATTGCGGAATGAACACGACCGTAATCGAGATTGCCGCTGCGAGGATGCCGCCGATCAGGTCGGATCGTCCGCCCGAGATGACAATGGCCATCACGATCGCGAGCAAGAGCGAGGGGAAGGCGTATACCGCGTCGCCGATGACGACCAGCACGCGGTCGAGCCAGCCGCCGAAATAGCCCGACACGAGGCCGAGCGCGACTCCCGCAAATATCGACAGCAACACGGCGACAATCATCACGACCAGGGCAGTCTGTGAACCCCAGATCACGCGCGAGAACACGTCGTAGCCACCGACCGTCGTGCCGAGCCAGTGCTCCGCGCTCGGCGGCTGCTGCGCACCAAAGGGGCCACTCGCGTCGCGCAGCTCACTGAAGCCGTATGGCGCCAGTAGTGGCGCGAAGAAGGCGGTGAGGATGAAGGTACCGGTGATGATCAGCCCGGCGACCAACATGCCGCGCTGCAGGCCGACGCTCTGTCGGAGCTGGCGCACGACGGGCAGTCTGGTCCACAGGGGGCTCTTGGGGGCGGCGGTCGAGGTGACGGAACTCATCTCAATACCTCACTCTCGGGTCGATCACGGCGGCGATGATGTCCACGATGAAGTTGGACAGGGCCACGATCACGGCGAGCAGGGCCACGATTCCCTGAACGGCGACAAAGTCACGAGCCTGGATGAACTGGATGAGCATGAAACCGAGTCCCTTCCACTCGAAGGTTGTCTCCGTGAGCACCGCCCCGCCGAGTAGAAGCGCAACCTGCAACCCGATGACGGTGATGATCGGGATGAGAGCGGGTCGGTAGGCGTGCATGCGCACCAGACGGAATTCGTTGACACCGCGGGACCGGGCGGCGTCCACATAGTCGGTGCCGAGCGTGCCGATAACGTTCGTGCGCACGAGGCGCAGGAAGACGCCCGCGGTGAGCAGGCCGAGGGCGAGGGCCGGGAGCACAGCGTGGGAAAGCACATCGCCGAGCACGGCCGGACTGCCGGTTTGAATCGCGTCGATGGTGTAAATGCCGGTCTTATTCGGCAGCAGCTGCATCTGCAACTCTGAACCGATGGTGGCACGGCCGTTCACCGGCAGGGCCTGGAGCCAGACGGCGAATACCAGTTTGAGCAACAAACCGGCAAAGAAGACCGGCGTGGCGTAGCAGAGGATGGCGAAGACGCGCAGGAAGGCATCCGGGGCCTTGTCGCGCCAGTAGGCGGCGACCATCCCCAGCGGGATCCCCACGATGAATGCGACGACGAGCGAGTAGAACACGAGCTCGCCCGTAGCCAGACCATAGGTGGTGAGCACCTCGGATACCGGGCGATTCGTGCTGATCGTGGTGCCGAAGTTGCCGGTGAACACCTGCCCGAGGTATTCGATGTACTGCACGAAGATGGGCCGGTCGTAGCCGGCCGCGCTGATTCTTTCCGCGAGCTGGGAGGCGCTGAGCCGGCCGCCGAGCGCTGCGGTGATGGGGTCGCCGGTGGTGCGCATCAACCAAAAGACCATCGACACCAGGATGAAAATGGTCGGGATGATGAGCAGGAAGCGAGTCAGAAGATAGCGACCTATCCCCCCGCCGGCACTTGTTCTCTTGCGCCGAGTCGACCGGGTGGCCGGGGTTGGCGGCTTCATTGCCACAGTGGACATACTCACCTAACGATTCCAAAATGAGGGGGGCATCCAGCAGTGCTGGATGCCCCCGCGATCAAGCTAGAGAGAACTCTAGCCGCTGAACTGCTTAACCCTTAGTCAGTGCTCCATAACGGAACTTGAACGAGGCATCGAGCGTGTCGCTTGTGCCACCGATGTCTTTTCCGGTGATGGCGACCTGAGCGCCCTGAAGCAGGGGCAGGGTCGGCAGCTGGGCGGCGACCTTGTCCTGAATCTCTTCGATCAACGCCGTACGCTCTCCCGCATCAGGCGTGACGGCCTGCTGCAGGATCAGGTCGTTGACCTCGGGGTCGCTGTAGTGGTTCTTGATGAAGTTCTCCGTGAGGAAGAACGGCGTCAGGTAGTTGTCCGCATCGGAGTAGTCGGGGAACCAGCCGAGCTGGTACAGCGGGTACACATCCGCCGTGCGGTCCTTCACGTACTGCACGTATTCGGTCGACTGCAGGTCGACCGTGAACAGTCCGGATGCTTCCAGCTGGTCCTTGATCAACGCGTATTCGGCAGAGGAACCGGGGCCGTAGTGGTCCGTGTTGTACTGCAGGCTGAGGGCAACGGGCGTTGCCACTCCGGCGGCATCGAGCGTGGCCTTGGCCTTGTCGACATCCGGTCCTCCGGATCCGTCGCCGTAGAGCCCCTTGAGGGATTCGGTGGCGCCGGTCAAGCCGTCCGGAACGTAGGAGTACAGCGGCGTGTAGGTGCCCTTGTAGACCTGGTCGGCCAGTTCGGAGCGATTCACGACGTCGGCGGTTGCCGCGCGAACGGCGAGGGCCTTGGCGGGGTCGGCCTCGGGAGTCGTCGCGCCGAAGGGCTGCGTGTTGAAGTTGAAGACGATGTAACGGATCTCTCCACCGGGGCCGTCAACAACCTTGACGTTGTCGTTGCCGCGCAGGTCGTCGATGTCGGTCGCCGACAGGCTGCGCCACGCCACGTCGATGTTGCCCTCTTGCACGTCGAGCTTGAGGTTGGACGCGTCAGCGTAGTACTTCACGTTGATGACATCGGTCTTCGCCGGCCCCAGGAGACCCTGGTAGCCCTCGTAGGCCTTGTAGGAGAGCAGGTTGTTGAAGTCGTAACTGGCGAGCTCGTACTGTCCTGCAAACGCCTTGCCGTCGACGATGTCGCTGTCCGGCGTGATGGCGTCGGCCGAGAAGACGTCTTCGTCGACGATCGGGCCGGCCGGGCTCGACAGGATCTGCGGGAATATCTGGTCATCGGCCTGCTTGAGCGTGAAGACGACGGTCGTGTCGTCGACGGCCTCGGTGCTGTCCAGGTTGTACAGCAACGAGGAAGGACCGTTGTCGGCGGCGATGGCGAGCTGGCGGTCGAAACTGAACTTCACGTCGGAGGCGGTGAGGTCGTTGCCGTTGGCCCATTTGAGGTCGGGCTTGAGGGTGACCGTGTATTCCGTCGGCGAGGTGAACTCGGCCTTGCTGGCGATGTCTGGCATGACGTCCGAGCTGCCGTATTCGCTGTTCATGAGGAACGGGAACACCTGCGTCTGAACGCTGAATGAACCGTTGTCGTAGGAGCCGGCGGGGTCAAGGGTGGTGATTTTGTCGGTCGTGCCGATCGTGATCGGCCCGCCCGCGGCGGCGTCGCCGTCGGAGGAACCGCCGGCCGAGCAGCCGGCCAGCACGAGCGCCGCTATGGACAGTCCTGCTGCGGCAGCGAGAGTCCGCTTACCGTGGGTGTGTGCGGATGTCATATCCGTAAACCTCTTCCTGTTGGGAGAACCGGTACGCCGGCACGCGATGGTGCGTCGGAACGGTTTAACTATAGGAACAGAGTTAGCACAGAATTCGCGGCTTGCCCTGCCTTGCCGCAGCTTCTTTACAGAGCTGCAACATTGCCGACTGTTATTCGTCGCGGAGGCTGCGTCGTTCGGCCTCGACCCGCATGATTTCTCGTTGCAGAGTGACATACACGTCACGGTTGGCCGGGTCGGTTCGCTGGAGGCGGCCGCGCAATTCCGCGTTCTGTCGCAGCAGGTCTTTCTCGATCAGCGCGATGCTGACGTCACGCACGTAACCGGTGATTTCCCGGCCGGGCCGCTCCGGCAAGGGCGCCATGGCGAGCTGCTGAACCAGGTTGGCGAGGGTGCCCGGCACGGCCGCGAGCACGTTTTCGAGCCAATCCGCGTTGCCGGCATGGTCAAGGCTCGCCGCAATCGCGTCGCGGGCAATCGCGAGGCTCGAATTGGAGAAACTCGTCTGCACGGCTCGCGCCATGATGTCGGGGCCCACGAGGGTTGGGTGCTGCAGCATGGCCATGAGGCCGTCACGTTCCATCCGGGTGACCGGGTCGGTCGGCAACTCCAGCAGCGAGAAGGGACGTTCCGGCGGCGCCTCGACCGCGCCGTTGACCGGGTGACGAGCGGGCGCTTCCGGCGTGCGCGAGCGGCCCTGGGCAGTGGAGACGGCCTTGCGCACCTCGCCGAGATCCACTCCGAGCATGCGCGCCAGTTCCCGGGTGTAGCCGGGTCGCAGGGCCGGGTCGCGAATGTCCCCGACAATGGGCGCCGCCGCGCGAAGGGCACCGATGCGGCCTTCGACGGTTTCCAGGTTGTACTGGCCGAGCAGCTGGCGAATCATGAACTCGAACATGGGCTTCTTCGAATCGACGAGACGACGAACGGCGTCGTCCCCGCGGTGCAGCCGCAGGTCGCAGGGGTCGAAGCCCTCCGGCGCCACCGCGACGAAGGTCTGGGCGCTGAAACGCTGTTCCTCGCTGAAGGCGCGCATGGCGGCTTTCTGCCCGGCAGCATCCGGGTCGAACGTGAACACGACCTCGCCGACCCCGCTGTCGTCCCCCATAACCCGGCGCAGCACCTTGATGTGATCGACGCCGAAGGACGTGCCGCAGGTCGCGACGGCGGTCGTCACGCCCGCGAGGTGGCAGGCCATGACGTCGGTGTACCCCTCGACGACGACGACCTGGTGGTTGCGGGAGATATCACGCTTGGCCAGATCGAGCCCGTAGAGCACCTGCGCCTTGTGGTAGACGGGTGTTTCGGGGGTGTTGAGGTATTTGGGTCCCTTGTCGTCGTCGAGAAGTTTGCGGGCGCCGAAGCCGATGGTCTGCCCGGTGATGTCGCGGATGGGCCACACCAGCCGGCCGCGGAAGCGGTCGTAGACGCCGCGGTCTCCGGCGGACACGAGCCCCGAGAGAGTCAGTTCCTCGATCGTGAAGCCCTTCGCCCGCAGGTGCTTGGTGAGTTCGTCCCAACTCTTCGGGGCGAACCCGACACCGAAGTGCGCCGCAGCCTGCGCGTCGAAGCCCCGTCCGCCGAGGAAGTCCCGGCCGATCTGCGCGTCGGGACTGCCGAGCCGGTCCACGAAGAAGTCGGCGGCCGCCTGGTTGGCGGCGAGCAGTCGGGCGCGGTTGCCGTGATCGGGGGCGGCTCCCCCACCATCCTCATAGTGCAGTTCCAGCCCGGCCCGCCCGGCGAGGCGCTCGACGGCTTCGCTGAAGGTGACGTGGTCCATCTTCTGCAGGAAGGAGTACACGTCGCCGCTCTCGCCACAGCCGAAGCAGTGGTAAAACCCCACCTGCGGGCGCACGTGGAAGCTCGGGGTGCGCTCGTCGTGGAACGGGCACAGTCCCTTCATCGAACCGACCCCGGCCGATTTCAGCTGCACATAGTCACCGACGATGTCGGCGATGTTGGTGCGGGCCTTGACCTCTTCGATGTCGCCTTGTCGAATCAGTCCTGCCATGACTGAATTCTACCTGTCACGCCGGCGCACTAGCCCTGCACGAGTCGTTCGTACCAGGCCAGGGCGGATTGGTCGGTGAGGCTCGCGACCTGGTCGACGACCACGCGCTTGCGGGCCGCGTCGTCGCGGGCGGCCGCCCAGTCTTCGGTGAAACCCGGATCCAGGTGCTCGTCACCGCTCGCCAGGAGCGTGTCGGCGAGCAGCGTCAGTACCTGCCGCTGCTGCACGTAAATCGGTTTACGCGTGTTGCGGGTCATCACGAATGCGGCGACGATTCCCTTGAGCACGGCGATCTCGGCCTGCGTTTCCCGAGGCACGACGACGTGCGCGGCGAATCGGGTGAAATTCTGGCCCGGGTAGGCCAGCCGCGTGGCGCGCACCGCGGAGCCGCTGAAACGTCCGATGAGCTGGCTGCTGAGATTCTTGAGCCGGCCCTGGTCGCGGCGTCCGCCGGACCATTCGGACATCCAGTAGTCGAGGGAGTCCAAACGGTTGAACGCCCGGGAGAGGTCTTCCTCTGAGAGTTCGTTGCCGATCCATTCCGACATGGTGGCGAGGAGGTCGTCGTGGTTGGTGCGGCGGCCGAGCAGCGCCACGTCCACGTAGCCGTTCACGACGGCATCCTCGAAGTCGTGCACGGAGTAAGCGATGTCGTCGGAGAGGTCCATGATCTCTGCCTCGATGCACAGCTGTCGGTCGGGGGCTCCGCGGCGCAGCCATTTGAAGGCGGCGATGTCGGCGTCGTAGAACCCGAACTTGGCGCGCCCGCTGGGGTCGCGCACGGACGAGCTTTCCGGCCACGGGTACTTGCAGCTCGCGTCAAGGCTGGCTCGAGTGAGGTTGAGTCCGTAGCTTTCCCCGTTGGGACCGAAGACCTTCGGCTCCAGGCGGGTGAGGAGCCGAAGCGTCTGGGCGTTCCCCTCGAAACCCCCGATGTCCAGCGACCAGGTGTTGAGGGCCTTCTCGCCGTTGTGGCCGAACGGCGGATGCCCGATGTCGTGCGCGAGGCAGGCCGTGTCGACGATGTCCGGGTTCGCGTTGAGCCGATTCGCGAGTTCACGGCCCACCTGTGCCACCTCGAGCGAGTGCGTGAGCCGATTGCGCGCGAAATCGAGACCGGCGGTCGGGCTGAGCACCTGGGTCTTCGCGGCGAGGCGACGCAACGCGCTGGAATGCAGCAACCGGGCGCGGTCGCGGGCGAAGTCGCTGCGCCGTGAGTAGTGCTCCTCCGGAAACCAGCGTTCCTCGTCGTGCTCGCCATACGGGGGCGTGCCGTGTTCCGTTGCGTCAGCCACCGCTGGTGTCTCCTTCTCCCTCGGTCAGGTGCTGTCGCTCGACCCCGGCGAGCTCCTGCGAGTCCAGCCACCGCTCCGGCAGGGACGGCTTCTTGGGCGTTCCGGCACGCCCGCGGGGTCCCTCGGCACCCTCACCGGGGTACGGCTGGTCCCCGTCAAGGGTTCCGAGCAGATCATCGAGCATGGCCAGGGACTCCACGGACGCCAGTCGGGCGCGCAGGTCACCGCCCACCGGATAGCCCTTGAAGTACCACGCGACGTGTTTGCGAATATCGCGGCAGGCGCGTTCTTCGCTCTCGAAGAACTCCGTCAAAAGTTCCGCGTGTCGACGGAACGTCGCGCTCACCCGCCCCAGGGTGGGTTCCGCCTTCACGGTCTCCCCGCGGAACGCCGCGGCGAGGTCGCCGAAGAGCCACGGGCGGCCCAGGCAGCCACGCCCGACGACGACGCCGTCGCATCCGGTCTCGGCGACCATGCGCAGGGCATCACCGGCCGACCAGATGTCCCCATTGCCGAGGATCGGCGTGTCCGTGATGGTGCTCTTGAGCTTTTCGATGGCCGACCAGTCGGCCTGACCGGAGTAGAACTCCGCTGCCGTGCGTGCGTGCAGGGCGATCGAGGCGACACCGGCGCCCGCCGCGGCGCGACCGGCTTCGAGGTACGTGAGGTGATCCGAGTCGATGCCCTTGCGCATCTTCACGGTAACGGGCACATCACCGGCCGCGTTCACCGCAGCCTCGACGATCTGGCGGAAGAGACCGAGTTTCCACGGCAACGCCGCTCCCCCGCCCTTGCGGGTGACCTTGGGCACCGGGCAGCCGAAGTTCAGGTCGATGTGGTCGGCCCGGTCCTCGGCCACGAGCATGGTCACGGCTTCCGACACGGTCTTCGGGTCGACGCCGTAGAGCTGAATGGACCGGGTCGTCTCGCTGGGATGGTGGGTGATCAGCCGCATCGACTCGCGCGTACGCTCGATCAGGGCGCGGGAGGTGATCATTTCGCTGACGTAGAGGCCCGCACCGAATTCGCGGCAGAGGCGTCGAAAGGCGGTGTTCGTGATTCCGGCCATGGGCGCGAGAACGACGGGTACGTCGAGCGTGAGGGGCCCGATCTTGAGCGGTGCGGGAGACGCGTGTGTGAGAGTCATGTGTAGGTCAATTCTTCCAGAACAATCCGCCCGGAAATACAACGGGTGTGGCACCCCCGAAGGGCACCACACCGGTCGCACAAAAAGCGGGATTCGTAGGCTGAGCCTCAGGCCCCGCAGCCGCAGGAACCGCAGCCGCACGATCCGGCGTCTTCACCGGGCTGCTCGAGGAGCTGGATCGTTGGGCGCGGCGTGGCGTCGGCGGGGGTGCTCGTGGTGGTTGCGTCGCTCATGCGATGTTCTCCTCAGATTTCTCGGTTCGTACCTGGTTCAAGACTTGGGCAAACGTATCAGGATCCTGCGCCCCGGACACTCCGTATTTCCCGTCGATGACGAAGAACGGAACTCCCTGAATGCCGTACTCGACGGCCTGGGCGACATCCGCCTTCACGTCGGCGAGATAAACGTGCTCGGTCAGCACCCGAACCACATCGGCCCGGTCCAGACCGATTTCGGCCGCGAGGTCGGCGAGGTCTTCGATGCGCCCCACGTGACCGCCCTCCACGAAGTACGCCTTCAGCAGGCGCTCCTTCATGTCGAGCTGGCGTCCCTGGGCCTTGGCGTAGTGAAGCAATTCGTGCGAGATGACCGTGTTGGTCTGGTGGATGGCGTCGTAGTCATAGTGCAGTCCGACGCTCTCCGCGATGCCCGTCACGCGCTCGAGCATCTGCTCGACCTCAGCGATGGGCACGCCCTTCTTCTCACTGAGGTACTGAGTCGGTGTTCCCGCGTAATCGACCGGGGTATCGGGTGAGAGCTCGTAGCTGTGGTATTCCACCTCAACCGGTCCGCCGTACAGGGCCGTCCCCGCCTCGAATTTTCGTTTGCCGATGTAGCACCAGGGACATTGGACATCCGACCAGATGTCCACCTTGATGGTGTCGGCCGTGGTTGGCGTTTCGTTCACACTCGTTGTATCGGTCACTCTGACGCAACGGCCGCAGCCGCCCGCAATATTCCCCGGCGGCAAATCAGAAATGCGTTCCAGTCACGAGAACCTGGTTCTAATCACGCCGCCGTTATGCGGTGGGGGCGTCGACGGCCCCACCGTAGCGGCGATTGCGCGCGGCATAGAGTTCCACGGCGTGCCAGAGATCGACGCGCGTGAAGTCGGGCCAGAGCGTGTCGAGGAAGACCATCTCCGCGTAGGCGCTCTGCCAGAGCAGAAAATTGCTCGTGCGTTGCTCCCCCGAGCTACGCAGGAACAGGTCGACGTCGGGGAGGTCACTTGTGTACAGGTGCCGCTGAATGGCCTTCTCGGTTATGCCGGACGGCTTCAGCCGGCCGGCCGCGACGTCTTCGGCCAGCTGCCGCACGGCATCGGTAATCTCGGTGCGACCACCGTAGTTCACGCACATGGTCAGGGTGAGCACGTCGTTTCCGGCGGTTAGTTTCTCGGCGAACTGCAGTTCGTTGATGACGGATGCCCACAGCCGGGGTTTGCGACCGGCCCACCGAACGCGTACCCCCCAGTCGTTCAGTTGGTCGCGGCGACGGTGCAGCACGTCGCGGTTGAACCCCATAAGAAAACGCACCTCTTCGGGTGAACGCTTCCAGTTCTCCGTGGAGAAGGCGTAGACGCTGAGGTGTTTGACACCCAGCTGAATGGCGCCGGCGACAACGTCGAGGAGCGCGGCCTCGCCCATTTTGTGCCCCTCGATTCGGCTGAGTCCGCGCGCGTTCGCCCAGCGGCCGTTGCCGTCCATCACGACGGCGACGTGCTCGGGAACGGCCTTCGGGTCGATGACCGGCGGGTAGAGTCCGGTCCAGTCGAGCGCTTTGAACGGCATGGCGTCTTTGTGGGTGCGGGGCGTGGCCGCGCGGGGTTTGCGCAGGAATCCGCGCCGGGTCTGTTCGGGGGATGTCATCGGTTCACGTGTTCCAGAGATCGTAGTCCGCGTCCGAGGTGCCACTGCGTGTACGCTGCGACGATGCCACCTGCCTGGCTCTGCGTGCGCTCGCTGGTGGATGCGGCGTGGTCCCAATCGCCGGTGAGCAGGGCGCTCAGGAGAACAATGGTTGTGCGCTCGAGGCGCGGGGATCCGGGTGGCGCGCAGTCATCGCAGACGACCCCGCCCAGCTGGACCACGATCGACGAGTGCTCCCCGACGGCGGCGCAGCGGGCGCAGTCCTGAAAGCTGGGTGCCCAGCCGGCCATGGAGACCGCGCGCAGGAGATAGGAGTCCAGGGTGAGGCGCGAGCCGTGTTCCCGGCGCGAGAGGGATCGCAGCGCGCCGACCAGGAGCAGGTATTGCTGCAGGGACCCCTCCGATTCGGTGAGCTTGTCGGCCGTTTCCACCATGACACTGGCGGCGGTGTAACTGTCGTAGTCCGCGGTGATCAGCGCACCGTAGGAGCCGAGGGATTCGGCCTGGGTGACAATGTCGAGGCTCCGCCCCTCGTACAACTGCACGTCGGCGACCATGAAGGGCTCCAGCCGTGCCCCGAATTTGGACCCCGTGCGCCGCACGCCCTTGGCGACGGCCCGCACCTTGCCGTGGGCTCGGGTGAGCAGGGTGACGATGCGGTCTGCTTCGCCCAGCTTGTGGGTTCGCAGCACGACGGCTTCATCTCGGTAGACAGGCACACGTCATTATCCCACCGATGCGCGCCGGCATCGCCGTCCGGCACCCGGTCAGGGCGCACTGACTCCTGCGTCTGCGTCCGCAAATGAATCTCGGGAGCCGACGGGCAACAACCCAGCGCCAGAGAACTTCTGCCTCAGATACCGCCACGGGCCCTGAAGGACACAGGCAACTTCGTACCGCCCCACTCGCGCGATGGCATCGTAGAACGCAACCGAGGCCGCGGACGAGTTCGGGGCTGATTCGCTGGGGACCTCATCGGCACTGCCGATGGCTCGTTTGTCCCACAACTTCCGACACGCGCCCGGACTCCGTCGCACCGCCATCACGGCGGTGCGGGGATTGAGCGCAATCTTGGTGAGCCAGGCGCCCAGGCCGATGCCGTACCCGCGGGCCTGATACCGAAGCGCCGCCAAGTCGTCCCGGTGTCGATGCCAGACGACGGCGGCAGGTTCGACGACGAGGCCGCGCCCCGTGAGCAGCACGCGCGTGAAGAAGTCAAGGTCTTCCCCACCACCCGTTGGGGTGCCCACGCCGAGTGCCGTGTCGAACCCACCCATCCTGAGCCCGCGGATGCGTCGAATGGCGAAATTGGCGCCGGTCCCGAATTCCCCCACTGAGAAGGGAAACAGGGGAAGCGCCGGAGGAGGGGTGGCCAGGCTGTAATGGCGGGCGTCGAGGTTGCGGGACCAACTCACGCGGCCGTCGAAATACGCCTGAACTTCGCTGCGCAACTCTCCGCTTGGAACCAGCCCGCAGACACAATCCACGTCGCTCCCCCGGGCGAACCCGGACGCCAGCGCACGAAGCCAGTACGAGTCAACCTGAACGTCGTCGTCGGTGTAGGCCACGAATTCCCCGGTAGCGTGCCGCAGCCCGGTATTCCGAGCCCGTGACAGGCCGGCAACCGGTTCCGACACGAAGCGCACCCGGTCGGTCGAGAATTCCCGGGCGATCAGGTCGCGTGTCTGCATGGTGGCGGAAGCGTTATCGACGACGAGCACGTCGAAATGCGGGTAGTCGACCTGCAGCACGGACCGCAGCGCGTCACGCAGTTGGTCGACCCGGTCCCGCGTGCAGATGATGACGGTGAACGTGGGTGAAGCAACGGACTCGGTCAGCGCTGAGCCGGGTTCGAGCGCGCCGATGCGCGCTCGAAGGAGGTCGAAGCTAATCCCGCCCTCACGCACCGGGACGTCCACAAAACCGCGGATACGGGCACCCGCGCGCACCAGCAGCCGCGCCGTCCCGTAGCCGGTTGACCGGTGGAGCGTGAGGACAGCCTTCGGTTCGCTCGCGTAAATCTCGGATTCGTCTATCGCCCCAACCCAGACCGCTCCGGCCCAATCCGGCGGCCGCGTGCTGTTCATTGCGGGGTGCAGAAGCGATTGCGCCACCCGGTCACGTCCGATCTGCGAGCGAAACGGATGCCTCGGGCCGCGCAGCCCGGTGCGACTCGGCCGCCGCGTTCCCACTGCGAGCGCTGAGGGATCCTCGCACGTATCCAGCGGATGCCCCCGCCAACGACAGGACGATCGCGAGCGCCCGTGCGGCTCCGCCGTGGCGAATATCGCCGAGCTCACGAACGATTCCCCTTGGCAGCACCTTAAGCGCATACGACGATTCCGAGGCGAGAGCGGCCCCGCGCCCGAGGTTCCGGCTGAGGACCGCCTTGGAAATCCCCTCGTAGTAGCTTCGGCGTGCCACGTACGACCACCCGGTTCGATCGGCGCTCACTCGATGATTGACTACCGAACCGGGCACGTACACGATCCGGGCCTGCGGATCCGCCTGCCGAACCTTGATGCATAGTTCCGTTTCCTCGCATCCGAGCGGAACCCGGCCGACGCGACCGGTTTCGACGTTGAAGCCCCCGAGCAGCAACAGGGTTTCGCGGCGGAAGGCCATCGAGCACCCGATGACATTGCGTACATCGGCGTTGTCGGTCGGAAGGCCGAGATAGCTGCATCCCACAATCCAAAAGAGTTCCGGTGGCAGGATGCGGGCGGCGCTCGAGACGGGCCAGACCGGGTCTGCTCGGCCGCCGACACCCGCAACGCGATGGTCGGAGAATGGGTGAACGAGAAGCCCAAGCCAGTCCGCCGCGGCGCTCGCGTCGTCGTCGAGAAAGGCCACGATCTCGCCCGTGGCGGCCTGAACCCCGGTGTTTCGCGCACCGGACAATCCCTGCTGCTGATTATTGGCAATCACCGCGACATCGGGCCAGTGGAGTTGGGCACGCTTGAGCAGTGTTTCCTCGTGATCGATCACCAGGATTACCTCCGCGCATTCCGGCTGCGCCAACGCGGAGCTGACGGCAGCGACGATGTCGTCCCACCGCAACTGGGTGTAGGCGCAAATGACGACGCTGACCCGATTGTGCTGAGCGTTCACGCAGCGTGCTCGCGGGAATTCTTCAGTCGGACAGACATTTCCGTCTCGTGGATTCGGTCGTGCTCACGGTGCCGCATTTCCAGCTCGGTACGGTTGTGGCGCTCGATCGGCACCGGAACATGCCCACGACGTGCCCGACGGTGCTCGTCGAGTATTGTCTTCAGAACGCGAAACCCATCGCGAATCGCGTTCAGGTTGCTGGCCCCGTGGATACGCAGCTTCTCCACACTCGGAACCTCGGTCACGGTGAGCCGGGCGGCCGCCATCCTGCAGGTGAGGATGGTCTCAATCTCAAAGCCGTCCCCCCAGATCATTTTGCCGTCCGATCGCTTGGGCCGGTTCACGTCGGGCAGGTCGAGGCTGGGCAGAATATCTCGCCAAAACGCGTTGTAGCCGTAACACAGGTCCGTGTACCGTGTGCGGAGGAGGACGTTCGTGAGGAAATTCAGGCCGTGGTTGCCGAGCCCCCGAAAACGCGTGATGTCTTCGCTTCCACCGCCGGGCCGGAAGCGGCTACCCTTCGCCACATCCGCGCCAGCGGTGAGAGCCGCGACGAAGGCCGGGATCTCTGCGCTGTCGGCTGACCCGTCGGCATCAAACATGACGATGATGTCACCGGTGGCCGCGGCGAAACCGCAGGCGAGCGCATTCCCCTTACCGCTTCGGGTCTGGTGAACCACGTCGATGCTCGGCATCACACGTCGGGCCACCTCGACGGTGCCGTCGACCGATGAACCGTCGACGAGAATCACCTGATGTACCGCGGGCAACCACGGAAGGATCACTTCGAGGTTGCGCGCTTCATTCCGGGCCGGAATGACGACGCTGATGCGCGGATAATATGGGGAAGGCAGGGCAGAACTGTCCGACATTGTGTGGTCCTGTCATGTTTCGGGTCGGGGCACGATGAGGAGTTCTGCAGCAACCCTGGCACAGCGTCGTCGTGATGAGCAATATTCAGATTATCGTTGTGACTACGCTGCGCAAGACACCTTTACGGGGGTCTAAGTCGCTGATCCCATCGTGCAAGACGGCCCGTGAACCCACGGGCCCGGCCCCCCAGCGTAGAAAGTGACCACATCATGCCTGTCCGCAAATCGACACCCGACCCGCCCTGCACCTGTGGCCACGACAAGAGCGCGCACGAACACTATCGTGCAGGCACGGAGTGCAGTCTGTGTGAACCCGGGCGCTGCGATCGCTTCACACCGCAGAAGTAGAAGAGAAGCCGCGGACAGGCTACTCGGCTCGAACCGTCGATTGCTTCAGCTCATAGAGAGTCGTCGTGTCACCAACGAAGACGGGCACCCACTGCCCTGATTCGGACATCGCTTCGGACAGTGCCTCATACTGCGCATACGTTTGGAGTCCATACCGCTCGTCGTACGCTCCGATGGACTCGGAGACCAGGGCGTAATATGCGGTCGCAGGCCACATGGTGGTGAGACTGCTTGTCAAGGCCGCGACGTCGGCCGCGGCGTTGTAACGGTCATTCGGCGCTGGGTAGGCCCCGAAGGCTTCGCGCGAGAGATAAGACAGATCGACGTATCGGGCCGTTCGTGCCTGCGGCGTGGCTTTCCCCGTCCCGGTGAGCAGCACGATCGAGCCGTCGGGGGCGGTGTCTTCGAAATACTGGGTAGCCTCCGCGGAATCGCGGCTGACGACACGGTTCCAGTCGAGCGCGGTCTGGCCGTAGGCGTTCATTCCCAGCATCGCGCTCAGCGCCAGCGCAAGGAGTGATCGGGGCCAGCGGCGATCCCCCCAGGGGATTCCGGCGGCGAGAATGGCCAGCCACGGACTCGCGAAGAGAGCAGCTCGAAAGATGCCCTCCTGACCGTAGTCCGTGACGGTGAAGAGGGCGGCTACACTCGCTGCGGCCGCGAGCAGTGCCAACGCCTGCCTCGTCCTGACCGAGAGAACACAGAAAACCGCCAGCAGACCGACGATCACCAGGAAAACCGCAGGCCCGTAGAACGCCAGTGTGGTCACCCAGGGTGTCGGGAATTGGGCAAGGGATTGCGCGGGTGGCTGCACGTTGTCCCAGACGTTCCCAATGGCCCCGATCAAAATGAAGTCACCGAGTACCCCCGCGTTCGCCAATGCCCAGCCGACCGCTGGAAGCAAAACGACAAGGGGCAGCCACAGCGGACGAACAAATCCGAAGAGCGCCAGCACCACGAGCGCGCTGGCGGTCAGGTACGGCGACAGCTGATGGGAGACGGCCATGACGCACGCCAGGTACGCAATCAGCCCGAGCCGCCCCCAGCTGAGCGAGCCGGCGCGCGTGCCGATGCGCCGGAGAAGACGAGTGAAGGATGTTGACGCCACCGCGTCATCGGATCGTGACTCCGTCTCGACCCGCCGTGGGCCGACGGCCAACGCGAACACCACCAGGGCGAGGAGAAAGTCCAAGGACTGGGGCGAGAAATACACGATGTTGAGCGTGCTCGTCAGGGAGAACACGGCCGCGGCAATCCACATCCGGTAGGTTCCGGACAGCCAGCGACTGGCCAGCGCGGCGATGGCCAAGGCGATGGCGGGGCTTAACAGAACGGGCCACCAGGTTGCGATGACCATGGGGTCCTCGATCCCGGCTGCATCAGCAACCCAGGCTATTCCGGCGAAAAGACCAGACCACGCCTGGTAGATGCCGCGTTCCGGGTCCGCTCCCCCGTGCACCCGAATGTAGTCAACAAATCCCACGTGGCGCGCTGCCGACATCACCGTCGGCGAACCGTAGGTAATGGCCTGGGACAGAACGACAACACCCGCCAGCGAAAGCACGGGCAGTGCCGGGCTGCGACCGGACGTCCACGCCCACACGGCCGCCCCCACGAGAATGAGAAGCCCGGCGTACCACACCGGGCCGAGCGTGGCGAAGAGGCCCTCGGGCCTCGGGTCCGTCTGGGACGTGACTGTCGACACCACGATCACTGCCAGCCCCAATGCCGTCACGCCCGGGACGCGCCACTCCCGGGGGCTGGACGCTGTCGGCGATGACCGCGCGACGAGCCGCCAGTCCCGAACGCCGGTGAAAATCAGCAGTGCGGCTGCGGCGGCTGCGGCGGCGCCGAAGGCGACCACCGGGTACCACATATGAGTGAGCGACATGACAAATCCAACGGAGACCGTGGTCGCCAGGCTGGTCGTGACGGCGAGGAGGGAGAACCACAGCACCGATATGGATCGCAACAACAACAACAACGGAGCAACCCCGAGCTCAACAAGCAGGAACAGGGATACCGTGACGGACGTCAGGGGGGCGTTGCCGGATGCGAATCCGAGAAGGGCCAGGAGCAGGGTCAGGAGAACAAGGCCGGCAATCCAGAGGCGAGCCACGGGAGAGAGGACCGTTGAACCGTCGCCCCAGGACAGAACCGGAGGTACGCCAAGCGGCGACAGCGCCGGCCCAAGGCCACGCGACGCACTGCGGGCTTGTTCGGCCGCCAAAGGTCCTGAGGGTGATTGATAGTGACTGGACTGCACGGTGGTTCTCCTTCATGAAGCGGTCGGGGTTGGCTCAAGGTGTCGCCTTTTCCGCCAGGGAATTGGTAGTTTATGGATGAGTTATGCTCGTGTTCATCCGTGATCGACGTGGGAGAGTCCGATGGGCTCAGATAATAGCGCTGGGGGCCACCGGGGACTGAGAGCAGCGTGCGCACGTGCGGGAATTCTTCTTCTGGGCCTGGTCGCTATCGCGGCCATGCCGGCCTTTACGGTCAGCACCTTCACCTTTACCGGGGGTTCCGCAACCGTGACCGGCACGCATCCGGGTGGGGTTGCGATGCCCACGGGTGACCTTCCCGGGTGGAAACAGATTTTCACCGAGGATTTCACGACGCCCGTGGCCCGAGGTTCCTTTCCCGGCACATACTCTGCCAAGTGGCTCAGTTATCACGGCTTTCCCAACACCTACAAGAACGGACACTACGACCAGGAGATCATTTCGGTGCAGGATGGAAACCTTGACATCCTCATGCAGACGGTCAATGGGCGTCCGCTCGTCGCGGCGCCGGTTCCGTTGGTGAACGGCAAATGGGGAGGTCAGGTCTACGGCCGCTATAGCGTGCGCATGAAGGCCGATCCGGTCGTCGGCTACGGCGTGGCATTCCTGCTCTGGCCCGACAGCGAGGCTTGGAGCGACGGCGAGATTGATTTTCCTGAAGGCCACCTCGACGGCAAGGTAAGCGGGTTCAACCACTGTCCCGGAGATCCCATGAGCCTGTGTTCCGAGGTTCCGACGTCCGCAACCTATGCGGAGTGGCACACGTACACCATCGACTGGACACCGGACAGGCTGAGCTTCCTGGTGGACGGGACCGTGGCGGGTTCCACGACCTCGAACATCCCGTCGACGCCACTGCACTGGGTGCTGCAAGGTGAAACCCCGGGTTTCCCGAGTCCGACGTCGACGGGCCACCTGCTGATCGACTGGGCGACCATCTACAGCTACGCTCCGTAATTCGTCGGGCGCACCTCGTCGGGCAGACGACGGGGTGCGCGTGGACGGAAGAACCATCGGCACAGCGGGGCCCACCGGGCCGCTGGACGAGTGACGTTTGCTGGAATCCACGGCGTTTCTCCCTGCAACGGGCTGGATTGGGAACACCGAACGTGTCGCCACAGGCGGACATTTGCACCCCCCAGTTTGGGGGTCATATTCGTGTGTTAGCGTGCTCGACAGCGAATATTGCGCGCTGGTATGAGACCACGCGCATCTTAAGACGAGCGTCGCTTCGACTTTTGCACCACCCCCGCCTCCGTACGAATGCCGATGGACTGCAGGGGATTTGGTGGCTCCAATCCCAGTGAATCGAAGGAAAGCTCCGCCATGAAAAGAAAAAGTCGCCAGCTTCCGCATGCGCGAAAAGCCGCCTACATGATCGGGGGAAGCGTGCTCCTTGCGCTGGTCGCCCCCACGGCAGCGCCGGCCTTTGCCGCCGACAACATCACGGCTACCGAGGTTTCCGCCACGGTCTCCCAAGACTCCGTTCGGGCCGCAGCGACCCTCACAAGCAGCACGCCGATCACCGCACAACGAGCGGGAATATGCGCCCGTGACGAGGCCCAGGGCGACGTCGATTTTCCGGCACAGATGAACGAGGTCATCTCGTCGTCCCCGACCACCTTCACCGGCACGGCGACGTTCGCGCCCGGTCGCTATACGTACTGGGCCTGCGTTCAGGTGGGAGAGTCCTGGATCGACGTCTCGGCGCCGAAGTCGTTCACTGTTGCCGATACGGCTCCCACCCCGACTCCGACTCCGACTCCGGCCCCGACTCCGGCTTCGGCTTCGGCTTCGGACACGAATCCCAGCGGAATCGCGATGCCCACGGGCAACCTCCCCGGGTGGAAACAGATTTTCACCGAGGAATTCACGACTCCCCTGGCCCGAGGATCCTTCCCCGGCGCGTATTCCGACCAGTGGCTCAGCTATGACGGCTTCCCGAACACGTACAAGAACGGGGACTACGACCAGGAGATCATTTCGGCGCAGGACGGTAATCTCGACATCTCCATGAAGACCGTCGACGGACGTCCGCTCGTCGCGGCGCCGGTTCCACTCGTGAACGGCCAATGGGGCGGCCAGACGTACGGCCGCTACAGCGTGCGTATGAAGGCCGATCCCGTCGTCGGCTATGGCACGGCGTTTCTCCTTTGGCCCGACAGCGAGAATTGGAACGACGGCGAAATTGATTTTCCTGAAGGCCACCTCGACGGCAGCGTGAAAGCATTCAATCACTGCCCGGAAAATCCGATGCGCAATTGTCTCGCGGTTCCCACCTCGACGACCTATGCGGAGTGGCACACGTACACCATCGACTGGACACCGGACAAGCTGAGCTTCCTCGTCGACGGAACCGTGGTTGGTTCCACGACCTCGAACATCCCGTCCAAGCCGTTGCACTGGGTACTGCAGGGCGAAACGCCGGGGTCCCCGAGCCCGACGTCGTCGGGCCACCTGTTGATCGACTGGGTAACCATGTACAGCTACGCTCCGTAGCTCAGGGGACGTGCCTCGTCGGACAAGCGACGAGGTACGCGTGGGTGGATGGACCGCGGGCGAGACGGGCTCTTCGAGTACGTGCGCAGCACGCTCTCGAGCTCCGCGACGTGAACAGCGTGTGGGAATTTCGTCTCGAACCAGGACCGACACTCGGCGCCCAAGCCCGGCTCGGACGTCCTCCAGTCCAGTAGCGTTGAAATTTGCGCGGAAAGCTGAGACGCGGATGTGGCGTCGACAAGAAACCGTTGCATCGCTCCGGAGAGAATCTCCGGTACGGCTCCGTCCCGAGATCCGATCACGGGACGCCCCGTCGCCAGGGCTTCCAAAACCGTGCGACCAAATGATTCTGGCTTCAGGGACGGCACGACCACGACGTCGGCGGCGTGCAGGAAGGGAACGACGTCCCCCTGCAGCGGAAAAATCCGGTAGGACGTTTCGGGCAGGAGGGCCAGAGCCGCGTCGACGAGCGCACGGTCCGCCGGTGCGATAGAGCCCACCACAACGAGGAGCGCCTCGGCATCCGCCCGGGCAATCTCGCGCCAGGATTCCAAGAGCGTGAAGATGCCCTTCTCGGCCATTATCCGACCGTAAAACACGACGACACGACCGTTCTGGGGCAGTCCGAGCACGTCGCGGGCGGCCCGTAGCTCGTCCGCTCCCCCCCAGGGATAGTCCGCTTGGGCGATTGAGTTATAGACGACGGAAATGCGTTCCGGGTGTAACCCGGCAGCGATCCATACCTGCCGCTCAAATTCGGACACGGCGATGAAATGCGCGACACCCGCCATCACCAGTCGGACGCGTCGGTAGTTCGGGGCATGATGCAAATGACACACGATGGGGATTCGTGCCCATCGTGCGACAAATTGGGCCCAGACGATGTGCTCCGGCCGGTTCAGCCAGAGCACATCCGGTCGTAGTCTGCGTGCGCGTCGGGCAGCCTCCACAAAACCGACAATGTTCGTCACCGCCCTTCGCGGCTCGAAGCCGAAAGCATAGGGTCCGTGCACAGCGACGTCCGCGGCCTCGAATGCGGCCCGGTGTACGCCGTCCGTTGAATACATGACGGAAACCCGATGTCCGCGCCCGACCAGCGCCTGCACGTCCTGCTGCGTGCACTGCTCAACGCCGCCCAGCGGCGCAAGATCGGCTGCGTCCGTGAGGATGCGCAGCGGACCCGTCACGACCTGCGGACGTCGGCCGGCCGCGACGCTTCGCCGCGGCACTAGGGGGTCCCCACGGCGGTCGGCGTCGTCGTCTGCCGGTCGGGCATCGGCGGAGCCTCGGCGCCGGGCGTGGGCGCCCAGGCGCGATCTGCACGTCGGCTGCGAAAATAGGCGGCAGGACCGCGGAGGTAGCTCCGCATCTCATTGGTGACCAGGGATCGCGGGTATCGGGATTGCGCCCTCGACCCCACGGCACCCGTGGTTGTCGCGGGTCGGCGAGCGATCCTTGCCGCGTTCTGGCCCAACATCCGCCACACCGCGAGCGGTAGTTGCCCGCCCAACGACAGGGCGTGACGACGATCATGGGTGATCAGTGACGTCAACATGGCCGTGAAACCTATGCCATTTCCGCGCAACTGGTGGATCAGTTCCGGCACCTCACGACGATGGCGATGGTGCACGACCGCTGCGGGTTCGTATCCGATGCTGCCACCCGCCCACAGGATGGAGATGAGGGTCGCGAGGTCTTCGCCACCGCGGGCGGCCGTTCCGGTACCCAGCGCGGTGTCGAATCCGTTCACACGGTTCAAGGCACTTCGCCGAAAGGACATGTTCGCCCCGGCACCGTAGGCACCGATGCCGTACATCGAGAAGCTGCGCACGCGTTCGTGGTCTGCATTGCGCACGGTGACGCGCCCCCTCCGGACAGCGCGCGGTCCACGGTACTCGAGGGCGAGCGTCAGCGGCGCGAACGTGCGCTCACCGCTGAACCCGCCGTAGTACTGCTCAAACCAAATCTGTGCCGGTGTCTCCAATTCGGCGGGCAGGATGAGCCCCGTCACGGCCTGGAGCCCGGGATCCAGAACATAGCGCGAAGCCAGCGCGCGAAGCCAGTTCGTATCCACGCGCACGTCGTCGTCGGTGAAGGCCACGATGTCGCCCCTGGCCGCCTCCACGCCGGCGTTCCGTGCCGCTGAGATCCCCGGCCGCGCCGCTCGTACGGTCCGAAACTTCCTTCGGCCCGCAACAAGACCTGGGAGGTGGTCATCGTCCGGGAGACTGCGCCGATTGTCGACGAGAATGTATTCCACGTTCGGGTAGTCGACGCGATCGAGTCCCTCCAGTAGCAGTGCGAGGTCGTCGACCCGAGCCACGACCGTGGGGATCACGACGGAGATGCTCGGGAGGTTGGCGTCGGGTATCCGTGGGCCCGGGTCCGGTCGCTCCGCAGCCATCCGAACCAGCGGCTCGAGCTGAGCCTGCGCCGGCGCATCCGTCGACAACAGATCCACGTCGACGACACCGACCGGGATTCCGGCTTTCCAGCCTACGACCAGCGCGGTTTCACACCGTCCGTCACCGGCAATCGAGGGGATCGGTTCGTCCAGGTCAAGGGCGAGTATGCGGACCGGTTTGGGTCCCGATTTCGCTGGTCGTGAAATCGTCATGGTGGTCTCCTTGGCGTTTGCGTCCGTGGGCGGTCCGGACGGTCCCGGAACGCGTGAGCCGCGACGGGCTCGTCTGAGTGAAAAAATGAACCAGGGCAGGCAGAGAATCCCGACAAGCACCCGAGCGGCATTCCACCCGTCCGTCTGCGGCACGAGCACGGTTGCGCACGTGAACGACATCGTTGCAACAATCGACAGAAAAAGTGGAACCGAGGGGCCCCGCCACGCGTGTTGTCGGGGCAGTGCCTTCTCCTGGAGAAATGCCAGGATGGCGTACGACGCGAGCGTGGCACCGGCGGCACCGACTATTCCCATGATCGGGACGAGGATGAGATTGAGGATGACATTGACGACCGCGGCAATACCGGCGATGAGGCCCAGGGTCTTGCCGCGCCGAAGTGTGATCAGAATTCTGCCCGTTGCACCGCTGGCGGCCACCGGGAACGCCGACAGGGCGACGACGAGCACAACGAGCGTGAGCGATTCCGGCTCGAAACTCGCCGGCGCGACAATGCGCAGCAGTACGGGGGCCGCGAGCGTGATGCCCATGATCATGGGCATCAACAGTCGATACAGTTCATCGCGTGAGTGCAGGGCGAGGGCCCAGCGTTCGGCCTGGCCGCGAAGCGCCGCGAAGCGCGGCGTCCAGGCCGAACTCGTGAAGGTCAGCAGGAGGATGACAACGGACCCCACCACGTACGCGATCTGATACCGACCCACCTGCTCCGATCCGAGCATCCGCTGAATGATGATGCGGTCCCCGGCGTTCAGAACAAAATAGGCGAGGGCGCCCAAGGCCAGCGGGATCCCGAGCCGGATGCCACGCCAGGCTATCCGCCACTCGCGAAGTCCCCTGAGGGGAGGCCGCGTGACGATGATTCCAATTACCATCGCGACGCTCTGACTCGCTACGCTGCCCAAGGCATAGGTCGCAGCATCGTTTCGTACCACCAGAAGGAGAACAAGCCCCCCGGCTTGACCGCCCACCGCGGCCAGTCCGCTTACGAGCGCAAACGGACCGAGACGGTCTTCGGCGAGCAGGAGAGCGAGCGTCACCTGCACCGCCGCGGCCGGGGCCGTCCATAGGACTACCGCGAACACCAGTGACGGATAGTCACCGAGCCCGACCGCTCCGAGCCAGAAGTGCGCCGTCAGGGCGACGATCGTTGTCACGACGGCAGCGATGACGATGCCAACGGTCGCCAGCGCGCGCGCCGAACGATCGTGGCCGTCCTCGGCACGTTGCAGAACCACAGCCTGGTCCAACCCCATCAAGGCGATCACGCTCAGCACCTGGTGGAGTGCGAGCGCCGACGCCAGGGCGCCGAATTCGGCCGGTCCCATGACGTGCGCCAGCACCGGCGAGACAATTGTTCCCGCGACCAGCTGAAAGGACCACACGACGACGTACAGCAGGCCACGACCAAAGAGGTGAGAGCTGCCCGGTTCTGTCGACGGCGCTACCCGCGCGGTGCTGCCCGGCTGCGCGGGCGGTGACTCGGCATCCAGTCCCGGGGCTGTCATGCCCGTCCAACCGCCGCAGAAGTTACCCCGGACATCCGGAACGACAGATTGCGTCGGTTGGTTCGTGAGGCGAAGGCACAACTGTAATGCATGGAATCCTGTCAGGTAGGCGCGTGCGCGGGCGGCGTGGCCCCGGCAACACTGACGGAAGCTGTGAGCCGGTCGACTGCTGAAACCGACGGCCAACTCACCGGCTATCCAAGAATGACCGACAACCGAGTCCCAGTACCAGCCCCCCTATGGGGTGCCAGACTCTCGCCCGAGGATCACTCCGAGGGTGTCCACGCGGAGATCTCGGCCAGCCCGATATTGACCGTCGTCGTGCTCACGCCGGTCACCGTGAAGCGGAGGCTGCTGGTGTTTCGGGGGGTGAAGCTGACCGTCAGCGCACCTCCGCCGTTGGGGAGAGAAGGAACCGTGACCGTCGAGCCGTCCGAGAACGTGAGTGTGCCCGACGTGACACCGTCGGACAGGTTCGGCCGATCGTACAACTGAACCGTCCCCAGGGTGACCGGCGACGACCACACCAGGTTCAACCAACTATCCGCGCGTCCCCCGCGAGTGGCCCATTCCTTCCTGTAGTCCCCCG
>Ga0307487_1000458_pt1 | contig 32325 bp, 28 predicted proteins | sample CBIW12metaG_FD_203665 | JGI IMG/M metagenome (GOLD analysis project Ga0307487, IMG submission 203665) | Sea-ice brine microbial communities from Beaufort Sea near Barrow, Alaska, United States - CBIW 1.2 | ecosystem: Environmental > Aquatic > Marine > Coastal | place: USA: Alaska | collected... | reverse complement strand
CCTGTGGGAGAGTAAGACACCGCCGGACTTAACTTAGTAACACACAAAAAGGCCACCCACGGGTGGCCTTTTTGCGTTAACCCCGCGGGTGGGGACACACCAGTATCGGCCACCTCCGGGTGGCCGTACTGCGTTAACACACCCGTGCGTGCTTGAACTCCTGGGCCTTGCGGGGTGGCGGGACATTCGCTCCTCAGCTCAAACCTCGTCACCCGCGAACATCCCACCACCCCGCCCACAAACTAGGCCACCACCCCGCCCACAGGCTGGGCCAGCATCCGGGCTACGACTCGGGCCGCAACGTCAACGGGCACAGCGGAGCCGGAGAACGGCTCACGCGTGTGTGTCTGGGCGGCGGGCGGAAATTGTGCTGCTCGGCTGGGCGGCTGGTGCTGTATCAGCGGTTGGGAAAGCCGTGGGGAAGGCCGGTCAAGACGGGGGAGAGGCCGGCCAGGCGCTCGCGCTCGAGGAGAAGCGCGGTGTACTCGCGTTCGCGCCGTACGGCTGCGACACCGACGAGAAAGTACTCTGCGGGCGCGTCCGGCACCGGAAACACGAATGGTGTGACCTCGGTGGCGAGGGACTGCGCGAGGCGTTCGCGCGTGACCGGCGTCAGGCGGGCGGACTGGCGCAGATATTGGGCGACGCGACGCGCCAGCTGGTCGGGCAGCCTGGCGATATCGACGGTGCGTGACCACGGAATGAGCGCCTCCGGGAGCGGGCGCGGAGCTTCTTTATTGCGTTGCACGCGTTCGTGCTGGCTGTACGTCCCGGCGAGGAAATCACCCAGGCGCTTGGACCGGGAGTTGAGCAGCGCGGTGGTGGCGGCGAGCCCGCCGACCGTCATGATGATCTCGAGTACGCCGGTCAGCGTTCGAATGAATGCATGCCGCAGGGAGATCGCTCCACCGTCATCGCGCACGATGCGGGCACCGATGGCCAGCTTGCCCAAAGACCGTCCGTGGGTGAGGGTCTCAACCAGCACGGGCACGATCAGCAGGGAGAAGACCAAAGCGGCGACCGAGACCGCCTGGGTGAGCGCGGAGTCGGTGGATCCCGCCAGGCTCAAAAAGACGGCCAGGAGGATGAGCAGATAGAGGGCCAGATAGGCCACCGTGTCGATGATCGAGCCGGCGGCGCGTAGGACGACGCTGGCCGGCCGCACGTCGAGGGCGACAGCCTCGCCGGTGACGAGTTCGTCCGGGCGAGCCAGCTCGTCGGGACGCCTGAGGGCTTCAGGGCTGTTCAGCGGGTGTGTCTGACCGGCAGCACGATCGGTGGGACGCGCAGTCTCCTTCATGTCTACTATTGAACCAGATGGATCTAGACGCATACACGGCCGCGCATCGCGCCGAGTGGGACCGCCTGACCGAGCTCGGGGCCCGCCGGCGTCTGAGCGGTGCCCAGTCCGACGAGCTCATCGAGCGATACCAGGCCGGCGCCACACAGCTCTCTGCTATCAAGTCCACCGCCGGGTCGACCGTCGAAGGCGATCGGCTGTCGGTCGGCCTGTCCAGGGCCCGGCTGCGCTTTACCGGGGTCAATACCAACGTGTTGGCGCAGATACCCCGGTTCTTCGTGGCCCAACTGCCCGCAGCCCTCTACCGGCTGCGCTGGCTCACTCTCGCGGTCGCCGTGGTCACCTTCGTCGTCGCAGGGCTGTACGCCGTGTGGGCCACCAACAATCCGGCAGTCTTGGCCAATCTCGGAACGGACGCCCAACTCGCCCGGCTGGCCAACGAGGACTTCGTCGGCTACTACTCCTCGAATCCGGCAGCGTCCTTCACGGGATTCGTCTGGACTAACAACGCCTGGATTGCCGCACAGTGCATCGCCTTCGGCATCGTGGGCGTGTACGTGCCCTACATCATTCTGCAGAACGCCATGAGTTTGGGCACCACCGCCGCGATCATGTTCGCCTACGACAAGGGCGACGTCTTCTTTCTCTACATTGCTCCCCATGGTCTGCTCGAACTCACCGCAATCTTCGTCGCTGCGGCCGGCGGGCTGCTCATCTTCTGGGCCTGGATTGCGCCGGGTGCACGCACACGCGGTCAGGCACTCGCCGAAGACGGCCGGGCGCTGTTCACCGTGGCCATCGGCCTCGTTTTTGTATTGCTGGTATCGGGCATTATCGAGGGTTTCGTCACCCCGCAACCCTGGCCGTGGCCGATCAAGATCGGCATCGGAGTCTTCGCCTTCGCCGCATTCCTGACCTACATGGTCGTGCTCGGCGGCCGGGCGACCCGGGCCGGCGAAACCGGCGACCTGAGCGAATTCGAGGCCGGCAGCATCAGGATCTACGGAGCCTGAGTCAGAGCCGTCCGGCGGCTTTCAACGCGATGTACCGGTCGGCCAGGGCGGGCGGGAGCTGCGCGGGGGAGGCGGTCACAACATCCGCTCCGAGCTGGCGGATGGCGGCTGAAACCCGGGCAACGTCGAGTAGGGCCCGTTCCGCCGCCGCCGCGCGGTAGATCTCGTCGCGCCCGCCGCGGGTGGTCGTCGCCTCGACAGTTGCCGGGTCGAGCACGGAGGCCACGACAACCGTGTGTCCTTTGGTGAGCTGGGGCAGCACCGACAAGAGCCCCGTCGACGCGCCCGCAGCATCAATCGAGGTGAGCACCACAATGAGGGCGTGGTGGCTGGTGATCCCGCGAATCTGGCCGGGAACCATCGGCCAGTCCATTTCAAGGAGCTCCGGGTCGATCATGGCCATCGAATCGACCATTCGGGAAAGCAGCGCCGCGCCGCTGGCACCCTGGACCCGGCCGCGCACCCGACGGTCGAAGGCGAGAAAGTCCACCCGGTCTCCGGCGACCGAGGCGAGGGCTGCGAGCAGCAAGGCGGCCTCGAAGGCGGTGTCCAGCCGCGGTTCGTTGTTCACGCGGGCCGCCGAGGTGCGCCCGGTATCGAGCAGAATGACGACGCGTCGATCACGTTCCGGCCGCCAGGTGCGCACCATGACGTCATTGCGCCGCGCAGTGGCCCGCCAGTCGATGGAACGCACATCATCACCGCGCACGTATTCGCGTAGCGAGTCGAACTCGGTACCCGGTCCGCGCACCATCACACTCGTGCGCCCGTCGAGCTCCTTGAGCCGCGTGATCCTGGAGGGCAGGTGTTTGCGAGCGTGAAACGGCGGCAGTACTCGGATGCGCCCCGGCGCGTTCAGGGTCGCCTGACGGCTACACAGACCCAGCGGTCCCCTCGACCGCACCGTGACCTGTTCGACCCGGCGTTCCCCACGACGAAACGGCGTGAGCGTGACGGGTACGAGTCCTCGTTCGCCGGGCGCAATCACGACACGGCTACGATTACGCCCGGCCCCCGCCGACGGTTGCCAGGCATCCCGCACGAGGGCGACCAGGCGTCTGCGCCCGGTGTTGGTCAGGTACAACGTGCTCGTGATCGATTCGCCGAGCCGCACTCTGGCCGGCAAAATCCGCTCTACGGTCACGGCGCGCGGCGAGGCAGCCAGGGCGAGGTCGATTCCGCCTAGCACCAGCACGAGCAGCAGCCACAGCGCGAGTACGGCGGCGGCCGCCATGACGGTCGTCCCGAAAAATATGATGGGCACGACGCCGAGGGCGACAAGAAAAACAAACCGACCGGTGAGCGTCATTGTTAGATCGGAACCTGAACCTGTTGCAGGATGCCGCGCAGAATGGCGTCCACGGAGACACCCTCGAGTTCGGCCTCTGGACGCAGTTGCACGCGGTGCCGCCAGACCGGCAACACCATGGCCTGCACATGGTCGGGGGTGATCGAGTCGTAGCCGCTCAGCCACGCCCACGCTTTCGTGGCGGCCAGCAGAGCGGTCGTTCCGCGGGGGCTGACACCCAGCTTGACCGAGGGACTCGTGCGCGTGGCACGTGCCAGGTCGACGATGTAGGCGAGCACGTCCGCGCTGGATCCGACGCGAGACACCGCCAGCTGGGCCGCAGCGAGTTCTGCCGCGCCGAGCACCGCGCTCACGCCGGCACCGGCCAGGTCGCGCGGGTTGAAACCGGCTGCGTGGCGGCGCAGCACCTCGATCTCGACGACACGTTGCGGAACATCGAGCACGAGCTTGAGCAGAAACCGGTCGAGCTGCGCCTCGGGCAACGTATAGGTGCCCTCGTATTCGATCGGGTTCATGGTCGCCGCAACGATGAACGGCTCCGGCAACGTCAGCGACTCGCCGTCGACGCTGACCTGCCGCTCCTCCATCGCCTCGAGCAGTGCAGACTGGGTCTTCGGCGGCGTGCGGTTGATCTCGTCAGCGAGCATGATATTGGTGAACACCGGACCCCGTCGAAAGTCGAATTCGCCGGCCCTGGCATCGTAGATGAGCGATCCGGTCACATCCCCGGGCATCAGATCAGGCGTGAACTGGATGCGCTTCGTGTCGAGGCTCAGGGCATGGCTGAGCGTGCGCACGAGCAGGGTCTTGGCGACGCCGGGCACACCTTCGAGCAGCACATGGCCGCGGGCGAGCAGCGCAATGATCAGTCCGGTGACCGCGCCATCCTGCCCGACCACGGCCTTGCCGACCTCGACGCGCACCCGGTTGAGCGCCGCACGCAACGCGGCGGCCTCTGCCGCGTTGACCGGTTGGGTGCCCGCGGGCACAGCGCCGGGAATACCAACGGAAGCGGCGGTCGGCTGGATGGGGGTGGCGGGAATCGTCATGGATCCATTCTTTCGGCTGGAGGGGGTGAAAAATTTCGTACTGGGGATGTCGTTGCCCCCGATTGCGGTGTCATCCCGGCGCGCACGCCCTCGTTGGTCGTGTGTTCGAGCGCCTGCACGGCGTCGGACAGCTTCATGAGTTGCGCGTCGGAATGGGGGATCGTGTCCACCAACACGCGGCGCACCTCGTCCGGCGCACATCCGACGATCAGAGCGACCGACGCGATGACGTCTTCCAGGGGCGCGAAGCGGCCGAGGCCGACCGCGCGGGCGAGGCGTTGCACGGCGCCGACGCGCACAGCGTCGATGGCCCGTAGTCGGGCGTTGGAGCGCGCGTAAAGCCGGGCACGACCCTCCATCGTCTCGCTCGCCTTCACCGTGACCGGCAGGTTCTCGGCCACGAGCGGTCCGAACCGGCGACCGCGCCAGAATGCAGCGGCGACAGCGGCAAGCACGAGCAGGAGAGCGGCCGGCGTGACCCAGCCCGGAGTCAACTCGGCGAGCGAGGGAGGCCCGGTACGGGGAAGGTCGGCCAGCGTCGGCAGATACCAGACGAGGGAGTCGCTCGCCCCGAGCAGCCCGAGGGCGAGCGCCGCATTGCCGTAGCCGGCCACATTCTCATTGTTGAAAACCCGGGTGTCTGGTATGAGGGACACGAGGCCCCCGGTCGTGTCGTCCTTCACCTGCACCAGGGAAAAGTTATCGGTTCCGCTCGCAAAACATCCGGTCACGAGCGGATCGGCGTGCGGAATTGACAGGGTATCGCCGCCCGGCAGCAGCTCCTCGGCGCGGGTCGCTGCCGGTACCGTGCACTCGGCCGTGAGCACCTTGGCGCCGGACACGCCGCCGAAACCCACCATCGGGGCGAACGCCTGAAGGGCCAGAAAATCCGGGGCAACGACGACGGTGCGCGCAGCCAGGGCGGACAGCGCGCTCAGCTGGGAGCCGTCGAGGTAGCCGTTTTCGTCATAGAGCAGCACGGTCGAATTGGTGCCAACCATAGTCCGCACTTCGTCAAGGGAATCGGCCAGCGTCACGCTGACACCCTGCTGCCGCAGCACTTCCACGAGCGCCATCGAACCGGCCGGGGCCGGGTTGTCCCCGGCCAGCGCACGACCAACCGCGTTACCGCCGCCAGACACGAGCACGGAGACAATCGCGACGGCGATGATGCAGGCGGCGGCAATCACCCAGAAGGACGAGCGGTGCACCAGCGCGCGCAGGGTCGGCGTGGCCACCGTCGTGACCGTCGGGCCGTCGGCAGGGGCGCCGTCATGGGCACCGGCATCCGTCGGCGTCCTGCGATCGCTCACTCTCATGACAGGCCTGCCTCGGCCAGTGGGGCGAACCCGACGGGTGAGGCCGCGCGCAGCTCAGCCTCGAGCGCTTCGACGGCGCGGTAGTCAGTCTCCGTTCCGGCCTGCTCGAGGTAGCGCACCCGATCGAAGATGTCTGCTGCTTCGACCAGTGCCGCGCCCGCCGCGGGGAAAGCCACCCTGGCCCGCCCAGCGAAATCGTGGGCGGTCGTGCCGGGCATGACCGAGAGCACCGTGCGTTCGGCGAGTCCTCTGGCAAGCGCCCGAAAAATCTCCTCACAGGCCAGTGTCCAGTCGCCTCGGTTGGCGGCCGCCTCTGCCGACGAACGCATGTCGTCACTGCTGCGCTCGTCGATCGTGCCGAAGAGGTCGTTCGTTGCTCGCCGCCTGGCCAGTTTGGGCGCACCGAACAGCAGCCAGCCCGCCACGAGGGCCGCAGCCACTAGAACGATCCCGACCACCGGCAGCCACGCCTGCCAGTCTTCGCTGCCGCCGACGGTCAGCGAATTGATCCAGTCGAGAAAGCCCTGCGCCGCCCGATCGAACCACGTCGGCCGGGCCGCTTCGTAGGGTGCTTTGGCGAGTTCCTCACGCAGCCATTGGCGGGCCCCAGGCGCATCGGGATCCACCGGGACATCGACCGGTACGCCGAAGGTGATCCGGTGGACCACCGATCCGAGCTGCGCCAGACCCAACGCGGTCATGCCGCCGGATACCCCGTGCCGGAAACGGCCGGCGCCAGGTACGGGTCGGGCGCGTCGCCGCCGTGTGCGATGGATTCGACGTAGTGGGCCAGTTCAAGATCGAGGCCCTCCTTGCGCATGCGCAGGTCGAGGTACACCAACGCGATGGCAGCGGACTGCACGACGGCTGCGACCGCAGCCACCGGAACGGCGATGATCAGGCTGACGACGACACTGAGAATCGACGTCTGGTCGGTGAAGGCGCCGGTCGGGTCCACCAACAGGGTGCCCAGACCGAACAGCAGCGAGACCGGGATCGTGACGATCTGGCTGATCACCTGAACTATAACGGCGACGAGCAGCAGAATTCCCAGGGTCCGCCAGAAGTACCCTCGCGTCAACGACCACGACCGAACAACGGATTCCCGCACGCCGAGGTTTTCGAGCACGATCAGGCTCGGCACGACACTGGTTTTGGTATACAAGAAGGCGGAGGCTGCCGCGAGTAGCAGGCCGCCGAAGATGCCGACGAGGACACCGGCGACGATGCCGGCGACACCGCCGACGCTGACCAGCAGCACGACGATGCCGGCAATCACGGCGACGCCGATAAAAAGCGCAACGGTCAGCAACAGAGTCCACAGCACCAGCGGCCACAACCGCCTTGCCGCCCGACGCCACAGCGGGCCGAGCCGCAGCTTCTCCCCGAGGGTCGCGCGCGCCACCTCGACCACGATGACGGCCTGCAGCAACGCCGACGCGATGAGTGACACCGCGATCGGAATAATCGCTGACAGCGCGCCGGCCAGCACTGATCCGGCCGTGACGGCATCCCGCTGGTCGAGCGGGGCACTGTCGATGCGGTCAAACGCCCAGACGGTGACAAGGCCGACAATCACGACGGTGACCAGCATGACAGCCGCCTGCACGATGAGGCCGCTCCCGAAGGTGGCCTTCGGATTGCGGCGCAACACCTGAAAGGACGCGCCGAGCAGCGTGCCGAATCCGATCGGCCGCAGCGGGATCAGTCCAGGCTTGGGTGGAGGCGCCCAACCCTGGCCCGCGTCGCCACGTGGGTACGGAGCGTTCTGAGCCGGCGCAGCGGGCGCCGTGAACTCGCCAGAGCGCGGTGGCACGGGGGCGTCGGGGGCTTGCCAGGGGTCGGTCACCGTTCAATGCTGGCACAGGTCCAACAAGAATTGGGCTTACCGGCACTCTGCCAGCGCGCTCAGCTACTTTTATGCCAGACTTTGCCCTACTCACCGGGCAATCTGCCCGTGCAGAATCAGAACACACGACGACATTGTTCTGGAGAGAGACCCATGACCGCACGCATTTTGGTTATCGATGACGACACCGCCCTGTCCGAGATGATCGGCATCGTTTTGCAAGGAGAGGGCTTCGACCCGAGCTTCTGTGGTGATGGATCGCTCGCCCTCGAGGCGTTCCGCACCGAGAAACCCGATCTAGTGTTGCTCGATCTCATGTTGCCCGGCCTCGACGGCATCGAGGTCTGCCGACTGATTCGGGCAGAATCGGGGGTGCCGATCCTCATGCTCACCGCGCGTTCTGACACCACCGATGTGGTCAAGGGGCTGGAGTCCGGTGCCGACGATTACATGGTCAAGCCGTTCAACCCCAAGGAACTCGTCGCCCGCATTCGCACCCGCCTGCGTCCGCCCGCGGTGGACGGTGCAATCGCCCTGCACATCGGCGATCTCGTGGTGAACGCTGTCGGTCACGAAGTGAACCGCGGAACGACCGCGATCAATCTCACCCCGCTCGAGTTCGATCTGCTGCTGGCCCTCGCCTCCAAACCCCAGCAGGTCTTCACCCGCGAAATGCTGTTGGAGCAGGTCTGGGGCTACCACTACAAGGCGGATACCCGGCTCGTGAACGTGCACGTGCAGCGGCTGCGCGCCAAAGTTGAGCATGATCCCGACAATCCCAAGATCGTTATGACGGTGCGTGGCGTCGGCTATCGCGCCGGCACGGTCAGCTAGAGGCAGGATAGGCATGACCGCCCGGCGACACCTGCAGAAACGGTTCTCTTCACCGTGGCGCAGCTGACTTCGTGGACGAGACCACGCACCTGGCCGAGGCTGATGCGTGCGTCGTGGCGTTCCTCCCTGCAATTTCGCACGGTCACCATCACTGTCGCCCTCTCCGGGCTGGCGATTCTCATGGTCGGCGTGTACATGTCGGTCAGCATCGGCAACGATCTCTTTCAATCACGGCTCAGTCAGGTGCTGCTTGAATCGGACCGCGCGGCCAGTGCGGCGCAGAGCCTGTTCGATTCCTCCGACGCGACCGACCGGGTGCAGGTGCAAAACTTGCTCAGTTCGGCCCGCACGTCGATCGCGGCAACGTCGTCGAGCCGACTGGTCGCCGTGTTGCGGGTACCTGGCCAGGATCCGTCGACCGTCGCGCCGCTCGACTCGTCGACGTTCGGTGAGTCCACCGGCGTGATCGGAGCGGACTTGCGCACCCAGGTGCAGGCCAACAACGGTGACCAGTTTTGGCAGTCGGTCACCCTGACCGGCAACGATGACACGACCATGCCCGGCATTGTCGTCGGGTCGCAGATCACGGTGCCGGTCGCCGGCCGCTACGAGCTGTACATTGCCTACAGCCTGCAGGACGCTGAAGCGACACTGCTGTTTGTGCAGCAGACACTCGGGGTGGCCGGTGTCGCTCTCGTGCTGCTGATCGGTGCCGTGACCTGGATCGTCGTGCGTTTCGTCATCACACCGCTGCGGGTAGCCGCCGAGACGAGCCAGAAACTCGCCTCAGGTGACCTCGCAGTGCGCATTCCGGAGAAGGGCGAAGATGTCATCGCGACGCTCGCGCGCTCGTTCAACGGCATGGCCGATAGTCTGCAGAGCCAGATTCGTGAACTCGCCGATCTGTCCGAGGTGCAACAACGCTTTGTGTCGGATGTCTCGCACGAACTGCGCACGCCGCTCACGACCATCCGTTTGGCCGGTGATGTGCTTTACGACCAGCGGGCGAGCTTTCCCCCGGCAACCGGCCGCACCGCTGAGCTGCTGCACACCCAGGTTGAACGATTTGAGCTGCTGTTGAGCGACCTGCTCGAAATCAGCCGCTACGACGCCGGATCAGTGGAGTTGGAGAGCGAGCCGACCAACCTGGTGTATCTCGCCGAAGATACCATTGAGAGCCTGCGCTCCCTCGCTGATTCCAAGAGCAGCGATCTGCGGCTGGTGGCGCCGGGCGGTTATCTCAACGCCGACGTCGATCCGCGCCGCATCCGGCGGGTCTTGCAGAATCTCATCGGCAACGCCATCGAGCACGGGGAGGGCAGACCGGTCGTGGTATCGGTTGACAGCGATGCGAATGCGGTTGCGATCGCCGTGCGCGACTACGGGCTCGGCATGAGTCAGGCCGAGGTGGCGCACGTCTTCGACCGTTTTTGGCGGGCCGATCCGTCCCGTCAGCGCACGATCGGCGGTACCGGGCTCGGGCTGGCCATCTCTCGCGAAGACGCGAGCGTGCACAAGGGCTGGTTGCAGGTCTGGTCAGGCCCCGGCCAAGGATCGTGCTTTCGGCTGACCCTGCCGCGCACGGCGCGGGGCGTGCTCGACTCGTCGCCGCTCCCGCTTCCGCCCGACGACGCCACGACCGTACTCGGCGAAGTCGGGCCTGTGCCGCGATTTGGAGAAGACCCGCATGACTAGTCACACGGCGCTGCCCCGCAACGCACGAGGTCTCGGTAACTTGCGCGCCATTCCGGCGCTCCTGGTCGCCATGAGCCTCGCGGTCGGCTTGGGCGGCTGCGCGGGCATTCCGCGTGACGGTGTGGTGCACGCAGGTAAGGACATCGCGCCCGACGACAATCCAGCCCCGGTCTTTTTACCGGCGCTGCCGCAGGATGATGCCTCGACGGATTCCATTCTGCGCGGATTCATCGATGCGTCCTCGAGTCCCGAAAACAATTACGCCATCGCCCGCGCCTTTCTGGCCCCGTCGTTTCGTGCCGATTGGGATCCCACGACCGGGGTCACCGTTGACAATGGCTCTGGCCGCACCGTGACCGTCATCGACGGCGGCACCTCCCTCGTGGCCGTCACACCGATCGCCGAGGTGGACCAGACTGGGGAGTATCGCGAGGTCGATCCCAGCCCGGTACCGTTGCGGTACGAGTTCCAGCAGGTCGGGGGCCAATGGCGTATCAGCGCAGCTCCGAATGGAACCGTGATTGACGAAAACACATTCAACGACGTGTTCAGTGCCCAGCCGGTCTACTTCTACGATCCGGGCTTTCGATTCCTGGTGCCGGACCTGCGCTGGTTTCCGCGCGGGGCATCCGCTCCCACCAAACTCGTCAACGCCGTGTTGAACGGACCGAGCCCCTGGCTGGACGGCGCGGTGGCCACGGCGTTCCCGGAAGGTTCCAAACTCACCGCCGACGCCGTGCAGGTGGTCGGGCGTCAGGCGATGGTCGACCTCAACAGCGAGGCGCTCAACGCCGATCGGCTGACCCTGCAACGCATGAAGGTGCAGTTGGCGGCGAGCCTGCCGGCCGGGCTGTCGGTGGACATCACGATCGACCAGAACTCCCAAGCCATTGATGATCTAAAGGTGGGGGCTCCGCTCGTCGATCCGCGAGTGGACGCGCGGGCGCTCGTGCTGCGCGGCGGGGAATTCGGCTTTCTCGCCGCGACCGGGGAAAATGTCACGCCGCTCGACGGTTTGTCCGACACCATTGCCCAGCTGGCGCCCAGAGCGGTGACGCTTGCGTCGGGCCAGGGCGCCGCAGCAGTGCTCGCGAACGGCGGCGTCTACGTGGTGCGGGCCGACGACGCACCGGAACTGCTCGACGCGCGCGCGGGGCTGATCGCGCCGTCGATCGACGATGACAGCTTCGTCTGGTCGGTGCCGTCGAACGATCCGAGCGCCCTGGTCGTTTACAGCCCCACCGGAGAGGCGACCCTGCTGCCGACGCCCTGGCCGGAAGCCACGTCGATCACGGCACTGAAAATTTCCCGCGACGGCGCACGGCTGATTGCGCTGCTCGGAACCGGAACAGAGACCCGGTTCGTCGTCGCGTCGGTTATCCGCACCGGGGAGGTGCCAACGGGCATCGGCGCGCCAGTCCTGTTGGCGCCGGTAGACGGAGTCGGTCTCGACGCGACCTGGATCGACGAGTTGACCGTCGCGTCACTGAGTGCACTGCCAAGCGGCGGGACACGCATCGTCACCCAGCAGATCGGCGGTGTCAGTTCCAGTCTGGAATCACCCGCGAGCAGCCGGTTCATTGTCGGCAGCAACTCGCTGCGCGACCTGCGTGCTCTCACTGACAACGGCAGCCTCGAGGTACAACGCGGAGCGGGCTGGCAGGCTCGCATCAGCGATGTGGCCGTGCTTGCGACCCAGCAGGGCCTCGGCGGCTGAGCCTGCCTCGTGCGTCCTCCCAGCGTCGGTCCTCCACCGCGGTGCCGATAGCGGGTTCTCCACCGGTGGCGAACCCGGGTCATCGTCCACCGGCTTCGGGCGGCACTCTGGCTCCATGAGCCGACGACTGCGCGATCGTCTGGCCGGCGCGAGCCGGGATGCCTGGGCAACCCTGTTACCGACCGAGTGCAGCGGCTGCGGGGTCGTCGATCGCGCGCTGTGTGCGTCCTGCCGACGGGCGCTGCTTCCCGCCGTTCACCCGGTCACCCGTGACGACGCCCTCATCTGGGCTGCCCTCACCTACGAGGGGGCAGCCCGCCACGTCCTTGCCGCCTACAAGGACGGCGGGCGAACGGATGCCGCGTCCGCGCTCGCCGTACCCCTGCGAGCGGCCATCGTGGCCGCGCTCGCTGCCGTTCCCCCTGACAGCACGCCGCGCGAGGCCGGCCCGAGTGCGCCCCGGACCCGAAGCAAAAATCGCAGCACCAGCATCGGAATTCAGCTTGTGACCATTCCGTCGTCCCGCCGCGCCTGGCGAACGCGCGGCTACCACCCGGTGGATACCCTGCTGAACCGTGCCGGCCTGCACCCGTTCCCGGCGCTCACCCAACGCTGGGAACCCCGTGACCAGGTCGGACTGGACCGGGCGGCGCGCGCCGCCAACAAAACACACAGTCTCGTTGCGACACGACGCCTTGACGGTGTTCGGGTGATTCTCGTCGACGACATCGTGACCACCGGGGCGACCCTGATCGAGGCGCGGCGCGCCGTGTTCGCTGCAGGCGGCAGGGTCGTCGGCCTGGCCGCGCTGGCGGAAACACGGCGTCTGCTCCCTGCCTCCACGCGTTCCGGGCAAACTGGTCGACAAATTCGGTGACTTATCTCACTGCCACGGCTACGGTGGAGTCAAAGGCGCGCAATGATCGCCCGGTTTTGGGGTGGTCCGCCAAACTGGAGGTCGTCATGGAAACTAACATCGTCGGACGCAACCTTGGGATCACTGATCGCTTCCGGGACTACGCGACAGAGAAGGCCGAGAAAATCGCCCTCCTCGCCGAGAAGGCCCTTGCACTCGAAATCAAGGTCAGCCGTCACCACGAGAAGAACGGCGCTGCCGTCGGCAACGACCGGGTCGAACTCACCCTGATCGGCAAGGGTCCGCTCGTGCGGGCCGAAGCAGACGGTTCCGACAAATACGCCGCCTTCGACGTGGCGCTCGGTCGTCTGCTTGAGCGAGTTCGCCGCGCCAAGGACCGCAAGAAGGTGCATCGCGGCGGGGCCCACCGTCCGACCTCGCTGCACGAGGCATCGTCGGTCGGTTTCAGCGTCATCGACATCACACCGGCCAATCCCGAAACGCTCGAACGGGTACGCACCGGCGCCATTGCCACAGTGCCGGCGGATGCTGCCACCGCCGATGCTGATGCAGAGGAGGAGTACTGCCCCGTCGTCATCCGGCGCAAGGTCTTCGCGGCAGCCCCCATGTCGGTTGACGATGCCCTGTACTTCATGGAGCTCGTCGGTCACGACTTCTACCTGTTTCAGGACGCAGAGACCAAGCGTCCGAGCGTGGTTTACCGCCGAAAGGGGTGGGACTACGGAGTCATTGAACTGGACAGTTCGGCCGCTGAGCAGCAGGAGGCTGTGCCCGTTGCCAGCGGGCGTGCCAACTGACCAACTAGCATTGCCTTAGCCGCCGACCAGATCGGCGCTCTGGCATCTGCCAGACGAGAGGTGCAGGCTTGTGCTGCGGTAGTCAGATTGGGCTGCTGCAGGGCGTGCCTGCACCGTTTGACTAGTGGAGTACATTCGTGGCGTCAATTCTTGAAAAGGTTCTTCGTGTTGGTGAAGGCCGCGTTCTGCGCCGCCTGGAAAACTATGCGAAGGCCATCAACGCGCTGGAAGAAGACTTCCATGAGCTCACCGACGAGGAGCTGAAGAACGAGACCGTGACTTTGCGGGAACGGTACTCCAACGGCGAATCGCTCGATGATCTGCTGCCCGAGGCTTTCGCGGCAGTGCGTGAAGCCAGCATCCGCACCCTTGGCCTGCGCCACTTTGACGTGCAGCTCATGGGTGGAGCAGCTCTTCACCTCGGCAATATCGCTGAGATGAAGACCGGCGAGGGCAAGACCCTCGTCGCAACCACTGCCGCCTACCTCAATGCGATCAGCAGCCGCGGCGTGCACGTCATCACGGTCAACGATTACCTCGCGAGCTACCAGAGTGAGCTCATGGGTCGCGTTTTTCGCGCCCTCGGGATGACGACTGGTTGCATCGTCTCGGGTCAGACGCCGGTGCAGCGTCGCGAAATGTACGCGGCCGACATCACCTATGGCACCAACAACGAGTTCGGTTTCGACTACCTGCGCGACAACATGGCGTGGCAGGCCAGCGACATGGTGCAGCGTGGCCACTACTTTGCCATCGTCGACGAAGTCGACTCCATCCTCATTGACGAGGCGCGTACCCCGCTGATCATCTCCGGCCCGGCGTCCGGCGAAGCGAACCGGTGGTTCAACGAGTTCGCGAATCTCGCCAAGCGCCTCGTCCCCGACGAAGACTTTGAGGTTGATGAGAAGAAGCGCACCATCGGTGTGCTCGAACCCGGAATCGAAAAGGTCGAGGACTACCTCGGCATCGACAACCTCTATGAGTCGGCCAACACTCCGCTCATCTCTTTTCTCAACAACGCCATCAAGGCCAATGCCCTGTTCAAAAAGGACAAGGATTACGTCGTCATGAACGGCGAGGTACTCATCGTCGACGAGCACACCGGCCGTATCCTCATGGGTCGCCGCTACAACGAGGGCATCCATCAGGCGATCGAGGCCAAGGAGAGTGTCGCGGTCAAGGCTGAGAACCAGACCCTGGCCACGGTCACCCTGCAGAATTACTTCCGCCTGTATTCGAAGATCTCCGGCATGACCGGAACGGCCGAGACTGAAGCCGCCGAGTTCATGAGCACGTACAAGCTTGGAGTGGTGGCCATACCCACCAACAAGCCGATGCAGCGCATCGACCAGGCGGACCTCATCTACAAGAACGAAGAGTCCAAGTTTCGTCAGGTCGTCGACGACATCGTGGAACGCCACGAAGCCGGCCAGCCGGTTCTGGTCGGTACGACGAGCGTCGAAAAGAGCGAATACCTGTCGCGCCTGCTTGCTAAGAAGGGCGTGCGCCACGAGGTGCTCAACGCCAAGAACCACGCCAGGGAAGCAGCGATCGTCGCGCAGGCCGGACGGCTGGGTTCGGTCACTGTCGCCACCAACATGGCCGGTCGTGGAACGGACGTGATGCTCGGCGGCAACGCCGAATTCCTCGCCGTCGCCGAGATGAACGCCAAGGGTCTCAGTCCGGTCGAAACGCCCGATGAGTACGAGCTCGCCTGGGATGAAGTTTTCACCGCTGTGAAGGGTACCGTCGCCGAAGAGGCCGACAAGGTCATCGCCGCCGGAGGCCTGTACGTGCTCGGCACCGAACGTCATGAGTCTCGCCGCATCGACAATCAGCTGCGTGGTCGAAGTGGACGTCAGGGCGACCCTGGTGAGAGTCGTTTCTACCTTTCTCTCACCGACGATCTCATGCGCTTGTTCAACGCCGGAGCTGCGGAGGCCCTCATGGGGCGTCAGGGCGTCCCAGAGGATATGGCTATCGAGTCAAAGGTAGTCAGTCGGGCCATTCGCAGCGCCCAGGCGCAGGTCGAAGGCCGCAACGCGGAGATTCGCAAGAACGTGCTCAAATACGACGATGTCCTCAACCGTCAGCGCGAGGCCATCTACGGTGACCGCCGCCACATTCTCGAGGGTGACGACCTGCACGAGCGTACTCAGACCTTCCTCACGAATGTCATCGACGAGGTTCTCGACGTGCACGCCGGTGAAGGCAACGGCGACGACTGGGACTTCGACGCGATGTGGACCGAACTCAAGACCCTGTACCCGGTGGGACTGACCATCGACGAGGTCGTTTCCGAGGCGGGCGACAAGGGCAAAATCAACCGCGACTTCATGCGCCGGGAGATTCTCTCCGACGCCAAGCTCGCCTACGGTCGTCGTGAAGAGTCCCTCGGGGCTCCGGCCATGCGGGAGCTGGAGCGCCGCGTGGTGCTCTCGGTGATCGATCGCCGCTGGCGCGACCACCTCTACGAGATGGACTACCTGAAGGACGGAATCGGCCTGCGCGCCATGGCCCAGCGTGATCCGCTGGTGGAATACCAGCGCGAGGGTTTCGCCATGTTCCAGCAGATGATGGGTCAGATTCGCGAGGAGACCGTCGGGTTCCTGTTCAACCTCGACGTCGAGGTGACGGCCGGCGCCGGGGCCGTTGCCGGGCCTGTCGTTGCCGCCAAGGGTCTCAACCAGGCCGACGCCGCCGAGGAGAAGCTCAGCTACACCGCGCCGAGTGATTCCGGCGGAGTGGAGGTGCGCAACCAGCGCGGTCAGATTCAGCAGGCGGCCACTGACCGGGCACGACGCACGCCCACGGTCGCCCCCGGCTCCGACGAGCCCAAGGAAGCCGCCGGTCCGCCCCAGCGCGGAGCATTCGGACAGAAGACCGAGGGTGCCGCACCGGTGAATCGAGCCGAACGCCGCTCCCAGGGCAAGAAAACGTCCTAGACGCTGACCGCTGACCGCGCGCCGGCTCGCCGCGCGGCACGGCGCCTCACCTGACACACATCAGGTGAGGCGCCTCACATCACGACGAGGACGGTGGCCTGCCAGCGCTGGTCCATGCCCTCCAGCTGCAACGATACGACGTGCGCCCGACGCTTGTCGTAGACCAGGATGACGGCGTTGAACCCGCCGGTGTCGGTGGGCCATGTTGTGACGCGGTCGATCCAGAGCCTCGGTCGTTCCGCGACCACGCCGGTGATGGCTCGGGCTCGAGCCGCGATGGACGCGCGAAAGCGCAGATGGGAATAGACGTCGTCGGTGACCCAGCGCGCGAGCTGCTCGAGGTCTCTGGCCCCGGCGATGACCTCAACGGCCCGGAGCGCAAGAGCTCGCAGCACCGGCTCGACTTCGGGCCGGCTCACGCTACCATCCGGTTGCTGACCGATGTAGTACTCGTCGACGTGACGCTGGGCGGGCGAAGGGTTGGTACCGGGTGACGTCATCGTTCCTCCTGGCATCGAACGTGCAGCTGCTCTGTGGCGCCAAACCTAAGCAGCTTTGGCTCGGCGCTGTCGAGCGCTTATAGAGCCTGTGCATAACGTGAGCGAGAATGCTCTGGGTAAGCTACTTTCGACGTGTGCGCTGGGATGATCTGTTTGATGACCTCGAAGGGCAGCTGGAACGCGAGCTGCACTCCGAGGCCACTGACCTGCGCCTGCACGAGGAACGCCAGCGACTGGAGAAGCTCTCTCTGCGCACACGCCTGAGTAATGTCGTGCGGTCGGCCGGTCCCGGTGGCACGCTACGACTGCGGTTGGTTCTCGTAACCGGCGCGACCCTTGAGCTTCGCCCCACGACACTGGGCCGCGACTGGCTGGCGGCCGATCTGCTCGACGCCGAGAACAATCGGGCATCGTGCGTGATCCCGCTGTCGGCCATCTCCGGGGTCGTACTCACCGAGGAGCAATCTCTAGCCTCACTCGCCGTCGAGTCGGAGTCCACCGGCAAGCTGATCGAACGCGTCGGATTTCCCTTTGTGCTGCGGGACCTGTGTCGACGACGGCGCACCCTCGAGCTGGAGACTCGGGGTGGCGTTCTGGCGGGGACCATTGACCGGGTGGCGCGCGACCACCTCGATCTGGCGGTGCATCCGCTGGGGACGCAGCGCCGTGCGTCCGAGGTGCTGCACTACCGTCTCGTGCCGTTTTGGCAGATTCACATCATCCGGCTCAGATAGCAGGGGATGACCCTTCAGGATGCTCCGCCGCGGCCACGAGAAAGCCTACCGATTCAGACAAGCGAGGTAACGCATGAAAACACCCGGTCCCACACACACACGCCGCCGTTTCTGGGTCGACCCCCGATTTGTCATCGGCCTGGTACTCGTCGCAGCTTCGATCACGGGAGTCGGGGCGATCGTCGCCGGCAGTGATCGCACTACGGCGGTCTACACCGCACGAAGCACCCTGACCGTCGGCGACGAGCTCACCGCTACCGACCTCGTTGAGACTCGCGTACAGCTCGGCGCCGCCGCCGAGCTGTACCTCGTGCCGGCGGCGGATCTGAAGTCCGGACTGCTGGTGACGCAGACCATTCTGGCCGGGGAGCTCGTGCCGCGGTCGGCGGTCGGGAAATCGTCGGGGAGCGACGTGACGAGTGTCGTCGTCGATGTTCCTGGTCGACTGGCGGCGTCCATTGCAGCGGGCTCCGTCGTCGACATCTGGTCAGCGAGGGCCACCGGGCCGAGTGAATACGCGCCACCGACGATTCTCGTGGGGCAGGCGTCCGTCGTGCGAATCATCGAACCGACCGGCATCATTGCCGCCGAAAACGGTCGCTCTGTCGAAATTCTCGTGCCTAAAGCCAACGTGGGCGCGGTTCTGGAAGCGATCATGAACGGCGACGCCCTCGCGGTCGTGCCGGTGAACACCCCGGTGGGGCCGTAATGGCCCGGCTCGCGCTCGTCCTGGACCGGGCGACCGAACAACACCTGCTCGCCGACATCATCGACTGTGGGCACAGCGTCGTCACGCGTGTTGACACCGCCAGGGAGTTTCTCGAGACGCTGTCGCATGGGCAGCCGCACGTCGTTGTGGTCAGTGGCCGACGGGAATCGTTGACCGGCCAGCTGATCGCAGCGTGCGACGAACGGGGAATCCGGGTCGTTGCCCTCACCGCGACGGAACAGGAGCGGCGCCACGCCGGCACGCTCGGCCTGTACGAAACTGTCGCCGCACCGAGCGACTGGTCGGAAATTGAAGACCTTCTCGTCTCGGGCGTCGTCGTTCCGTTGCGCGTCGGGGAGCGGCGCATCACCGGTGGCGCGCTCCACACCGGATCGGTGATCGCGGTGTGGGGGCCCTCCGGGGCTCCGGGGCGCACCACCCTCGCCATCAACATTGCGGCGGAAATCGCTGCCGCTGGACACACAGTCGTGTTGGCCGATGTCGACACGTACAGCGCCTCGATCGCCCCGAGCCTCGGCATGCTCGACGAAGCACCCGGGTTCGCAGCCGCGTGCCGGCTGGCCGGCAGCGACAGTTTGAACCAGTCAGAGCTGGAACGCGTCGCCCAACGCTACAACTCGCCCAAGGGCGCGTTCTGGGTGCTCACCGGCCTCGGCCGACCATCGCGCTGGCCGGAACTATCGACCGAACGGGTCACCCGCACCATCGACGCACTACGGCACTGGGTCGATTACGTGGTGGTGGACGCGGGGTTCAACCTGGAGTGCGACGAAGAGCTGACCAGTGACGTTCTGGCCCCTCGCCGCAATGCGGCCACCGTCACCGCCCTGCGGGCGGCTGACCACGTCGTCGCCTGCGGACTCGCAGATCCGGTCGGCATGGCCCGTTTTCTGCGCGCCTGGAGCGACCTCACCGAGGTGATCGGGAGCAGCACTGTGAGTGTGGTGATGAACCAGGTGCGGGCGAGCGCTGTCGGGCTGAATCCGCGCGGTCAGGTGGCGGCCATGCTGCTGCGTTTCGGCGGCATCGAGTCTCCGATTCTGGTGCCGCACGACCGGGCCGCCCTCGATGCGGCAGTTTTGACCGGTCGCACCCTCCGGGATGCGAGCCCGAAGTCTCCGGCTCGCGTGAGCATCCGCCGGTTTGTGGACCTGCTGCTCGAACCGGAACCGGAGCCGACTCAGCACCGCCGACGCGCGCCGGGTCGGCGGCGCGCAGCCGCGGCCGCCACGGCCACGGAGATGGGCGCGGGACGGACTGCCTAGTCCTGCAGGGGGGTGACCTCGATGCTGCCGCCGCCGAGGATGATGAGCACGCGCTCACCCGTGACGCCATCGAGCGCAGCGGAGAGCTGCGCGGCCGAAGCCGGAGAATCGGCAGTGTTGTCCGGCGTGATGTCGGTGGCCGGCGCTGCCCGCCAGACCGTCACGGCGGCGCCGGTCAGCTCGGTGATGAGGGTGCGGAAAACCTCCGGATCCCCGGCTGTCACCAGGATCACCCGCGAAATGGCGCGGTACGGCACTGCGGCATGGCCGGCGGATTTTTTGTCCCGCCTCCAGGCTGAGAAATGGTAGCCGGCGGCGAGGCCGGTGGCGACGAGCAGTCCCAGCGGTGCGCGCACCCGCTCGAGCAGGCTGTCACTGCTCAGATCGTCGAGGACAAACTCAAAAATGCGATACCCGATCACGAGCAGGGTGATGATCGCCACGATTGCGCTGATCCCGAAGATCACAATGAGGTAGATGCGCCGACCGGTCGTTCCGGCCGCCACGGGGTCGACCGATCGCAGCGGCTTCCAGGCCGTCCACCAGACCGGGCCGCCGACCATAACGGCACTGAGACCGCCGAGCAGCAATGAGCGAGTGTCGTACCCGACCACGACCGGAGTCAGGGCGGCGAGCAGGGCATTCACCACGACACCGAGCCCCGTCGCCGCCGACACCAGACCGAGTCCGGAGACGATGAGGGTGGCCGCCAACCGCGGCAGCGCTGTGCGGTGCCGCAGCAGGCGGTGGTGGTATGCCCAGACCAGGGCGCCGACGAGCGCCGTGGCGGTGGCGGTTCCCAGCGGATTGAGAATTTCGGTCAACGAGTATTCGCGGGTGAAGACCAGCCGCAGCAACACGAACAGGACCGTGCCCGTTCCCACCAGCGTCGCGGCGGCTGCTGCGGCGATTCCGACGACTATGAGCACGAGATCGACCAGAACGCCACGCAGGAGCCCTGCCTGCCGGCGTATCCACTGCCACCACCAGAGGAGTGCACCGCCGACCAACCATACGACGGACTGCAGGGTCAGTCGCCACCAGGGTTCCCCGATCGCAGTCGAGCCCAGTGCGTCGTCCACCGCAGCGCCGATCAGGGATCCCAGCGCGGTCACCGCTCCGGTCGCTCCGATCAGCAGGCCGAAAGTCGACGTCAGCACCGGGGCGACGCTCGTCAGCCGGGTGGGACCCTTCAACGGATGCCGGGCCATCGATCGGTGCCAGGCCCAGACCAGACCCCAGACCAGCGCGATCGCGAGCGTGCGCGGCTGCCAGTCGCTGTCGACCAGGGCAGCCACGGTAGCCAGCAGAGCAGATGTCGCGGTGATGAGGGCGACGGTTTGCATTCCGGCCACATACAGCCCCCAGGCGAGCGATGCGTGGTCCGCGCTTGCCAAACGTCGCCAGAGCACCCACCAGAGCACAACAGCAAACGAGCCGCCGATCAGGGTGAACGCGAGTGAGCGTGCCAGGCCGGTGATGTCCCTTCCCGCGAAGACCGAGCTGGTGGCGGACGTGCCGGCGTCGAACAGTCGGCCGAGAAGGCCGCTCAGCCCGATCGCGGCAATGATCACGAGCGCGAAGAGCAGAATATAGACCACGACCCGACGAGCGGTCGGTGTGGCGGTGCCGCCGGACTGGCCGGACGATCCGCGCACCGCGATGACTGTGCCGGCCATGCCCAGCGCGAGAACAACGACGAGTACGAGGACGACGAGGGTGGCCATTATTTCGTCTCCGTCGGGTTCGGGCAGATTGTGAGCTGCCAGGGGGCGTCGTCGATCAGCCAGACCTTGTCGACCTTGACCAGGTCGAAGTTACCCTCGACCTCATTCTCGGACGAGCCGAACGGACCGTCGTCGTAGGAGGTCACCACGGACACCGCGACATCGGCAGAGTTCGTGCGCACCGTCGTCGAGACCAGAACGACCCGAATATTGTTCGTCGTACCGGGATCAAACCTGCTGCAGCCCACGGAGGCTTCTGCGGTGAGATACGTGGCAGCGGTCTCTTCGTCACCGTCGAGTACGGCAACAGAATAGGCCTGAACGACACCTTGCGGAGTGCTCGGATCCAGGGGCTCCGGTGCGCCCCTGGTGAAGACCACGGCGACGGCGACCAGCACGACGCCGGCGATGACGGCGAGGATGACGGTCAGGGTATGATCCTTCTTTTCTGCCGTTGACTCCATGGTTCCATCATGGCCCCATTTGAGACTGGGCCGTCGGAGGGCGTTGCGGGAGCCTGCGGGGATCTAGGCTAGTGAGGGTGTCGACTCTCAGTGATCTCGTACTTGCCCAGGGCCGCAGCAGCGCGGAAGACGTGGACTGGCTGCACATGCTCGTCGCCGACGGCCAGCTGCTGGCCGACCTCGCCTTCGCGGACATCGTCGTGTGGGTGCCGACGACCTCCGACAGCTTCGTTGCGGTTGCGCACGCGCGCCCGTCGAGTGCGGCCACCCTGTTCTATCGGGACTTCGTCGGTCAGCACGTCAAGGCGGAGTGGCGCAACCAGGTCACGGAAGCCTTCGAGACAGCCAAAATCGTCGACACCACCGCCCCGGATTGGTACGAAGAGACGCCCACCCGGGTGCGCGCCATTCCGGTGCTGCGACGGCTGAGTACGAGCGGTTCCGAGGTCACGGATGCACCGGTGGCTGTGCTCACCCGCCACACCAATTTGAGTGAGGCGCGCACGCCGAGCCGTCAGGAACTCACCTTCAACGAGTGCGCCAACGACCTGTTCGCGATGATCGCCTCCGGTGACTTTCCTGATCTCGGTGCCCCAACCGGTCCGCGCCGAGGTGCCCCACGCGCATCGGACGGCCTGCTGCGACTCGATGCTGACGGCCTGACCACATTCGCGAGCCCCAATGCGCTCTCCGCGTTCAACCGCATGGGCTTCGCCGAGGAACTCGAGGGCGAATCGCTCGCCGAAGTCACCACCAGCCTGCTCTCCGGCACTGCCGTCGTCGACGAGTCCCTGCCCCTCGTCGTCACCGGGCGGGCGCCGTGGCGTACCGACATCGAAGCGCGCGGGGTGACGGTGTCGTTGCGGGCGATTCCCATTCGCAACCGCGGCGAACGGGTCGGCGCTATCATTCTGTCACGTGATGTCACGGAGCTGCGTCACCAGGAACGAGAACTGATCACCAAGGATGCCACCATCCGGGAGATCCACCACCGGGTAAAGAACAACCTGCAGACTGTGGCCTCGCTGCTGCGGATCCAAGCGCGGCGCACCCAATCCGACCGGGCCAGGGAGGCGCTGACCCAGGCCATGCGGCGGGTCGCGGCCATTGCAGTCGTGCACGATACCCTCTCGGAAGGGCTCAGCCAGATCGTCGATTTCGACGCCGTCTTCGAACGCGTGCTGCTCCTGACGGTTGAAGTCGCATCCGCTCACAACACGACCGTGCATCCGAAGTCGTCGGGCAGCTTCGGAACGCTGCCGAGCGCCTATGCCACTCCGCTCGCGCTCGTGTTGACCGAGCTGGTCACCAACGCGGTCGAACACGGCCTCGACGGGCGTGAAGGAGAAGTATCGATCGAGGCGCAGCGCAGCGACGAGACTCTCACCGTCATGGTTCGGGACACCGGCGCCGGTCTGCCGGAAGGCAAGGTCGGCTCTGGCCTCGGTACCCAGATCGTGCGCACGCTCATTCAGGGTGAGCTGGGCGGCACCATCGACTGGCACACCATGATGGGCAGTGGCACCGAGGTCACAATCGAAATACCCCTGCGCTTCATGCAGGAAAGCTAGTTCTCGATACAGCTCCGCCGACACGACGCGACGCGACTCGTCTTCTCTCGTGCCGATCACCCAGGGTTCAGGGGGCGAGGGCACACAGTACGAGCCCGCTGTCTCCGGGGGTACCGGAGGCAGCGGGCTCGCGTAGTGTCGTGGTGCCGGCTTGCTAGGAAGCTCGGCGGGCGCGCGCGGCGCGACGCTTGAGGGCGCGGCGCTCGTCTTCACTCAGGCCACCCCAGACTCCCGAGTCCTGACCGGTCTCGAGTGCGTACTGGAGGCACACCTCGGTGACGTTGCATCGGGCGCACACCGACTTTGCTTTCTCGATCTGGTCCACAGCGGGCCCAGTGTTGCCGACCGGAAAGAAAAGTTCCGGGTCAGCGGTGAGGCAGGCAGCTTTATCGCGCCAGTCCATAGGGATGCTCCTTTTACTACATGGGTGCACGGCCGATTGGCCAGAGTTGCAGGATGATGGCCGATTGCAGGAAAGTGGGATCTGCGCGAAAACCGCGTTGAAACAGCTCACGTCCCTGTGAGCGTCAACCGGACCTCAAATATCGTCCCATAATAGAGGTATCAAATCAATAGTTTTGTATGGCTGTTCCCTGTGAACAGAGGCTCTGGTGCAGGGCGCCCAGCCTGGATCGACCTCCGGGCGCTTCGACGCGCCCCCATGCTTGGAGTGTTGATCGCCCTCTTGAGCCTTGAAGCGCTCGCCCTGTGGGCGTTCAGCGCCTGGTGGGTGCTGGAAATGCTTATTGCGACGCCGAATTCGGCGGGTGCATCCCTTGCGCTGTTGGCCCTCACCGTGGTGGCTGCCGTTTGGGTGAGCGCCATCACAGTCGGGACGCTGGGCCGGCGTCCGTGGATTCGCGGCGCCGCTGTCACCTGGCAGCTCGTGCAGGTCATGATCGCCATCGGCACTTTCCAGGGCATTGACGCCCGCCCCGATGTCGGCTGGGCGCTGCTGCTGCCATCGATCATCGTGCTCATTCTCGTCTTCAACCCGCGTGTGGTCGCCGCGACGAGTCACGAACCCGAGCCCGACATCGACTGACCGGCCCTGGGCGAGCGCTGGAGGACCGATCCGGACGAGGTCAGGTGTCGATGCCGAGCTTCTTGCGCAGGCTTGCGACGTGGCCGGTGGCCTTGACGTTGTACAGGGCACGGGTGATGACGCCGGCCTCATCGAGCACGAACGTCGACCGCAGCACGCCGGTCACGATCTTGCCGTAGAGGTTCTTCTCGCCCCAGGCGCCGTAGGCACGGTGTACGTCCAGGTCCGAATCGCTGAGCAGCGGAAAGTTCACCGCGTCGTGCTCCTGGAATTTCTTGAGCTTGGTCGGAGCGTCCTTGGACACCCCGAGCACCTGGTAGCCGGCGGATTTGAGCGACCCGAGGTTGTCCCGAAAATCGCAGGCCTGGGTGGTGCAACCGGGGGTCATCGCTGCCGGATAGAAGTAGACGACAACCTTACTCCCGGCAAAGTCGGCCAGTGAGACTGACGCCCCATCCTGGTCGATCAGAGTGAACTGGGGGGCCGTATCGCCGACTGCAAGGCGCACTGAATCCGTCATGGTTCCATCGTATCGACGGCGCCGCCGTCGCGATGCCCCGCCGCGTGCGGCCGGGAGCGGAAGACTCCGCGCCCGGCCGACTGCGCCTGAGGAGGATGTGCCCGCGTGCAACGTGGTGCGGGCTGGCTGCGCCGTGCTGTGCTTACCGGGCGGGCGCGAAGGTGGCGAGCAGGCGTTGCAGGGAATCGAGGCGTACCCGGCCGGTGTCGCCGAGTTCGCCGGCATCGACCGCCTCGACTATCGCACAGTCCGGCGACTCGGGCAGATGGGTGCAGCCGCGCGGGCAGCGCTGTGCGATCGTGGCGAGGTCGGTGAACGCCTTGAGTATGTTATCGGTGTTGATATGACCGAGGCCGAAGGAACGCACGCCGGGAGTGTCAATGACCCAGCCGCGGCCGGCATCCGTTTCCAGGCGCAGCGACACGGTTGACGACGAGGTGTGGCGACCGCGCCCGGTGACGGTGTTGACGACACCGATGGCCCGGTTGGTGCCCGGCACAAGTGCGTTCACGAGGGTGGACTTGCCGACACCGGAGTGCCCGACGAAGACCGTGTCGTGTCCGACCAGCGCCACCGAAATCTGCTCGATCGGCATGCCGCCTTCGCCGCTCTGGAACACGGGCAGGTCGAGGCCGGCGAAGTTGGCCAGGAACGCGGCCGGATCGGCCAGATCCGTCTTGGTGATGCACAGAATGGGCTTCACACCGGCGTCGTAGGCCGCAACGAGATATCGATCCACTAAACGGATGCGCGGTTCCGGGTTCGCCGCAGCCACCACGATCAGCATCTGGTCGGCGTTGGCGACGATCACACGTTCGACGGCATCGGTGTCATCGGCGCTGCGCCGCAGCAGGGTATCGCGCGGCACGATTCGCACGATGCGGGCGAGGCTGCCTTCGGCGCCCGTTGTATCCCCGACGATGTCGACACGGTCGCCGTTGACGACAGCCTTCTTACGCAGGTCGCTCGCCCGGGCCGCCGTAATGCGCCGCTCAGCGGGCAGATTTTCGTCGAGCATGACGGTGTACCGCCCGCGGTCAACGGAGAGGATGCGCCCGGTCAGGGCGTTCTCGTGGCCCGGGCGCGTCTTCGTGCGTGGCTTACTGCCTTTCCGGCCGGGGCGCACGCGCACGCTCGACTCGTCGAACTCCGGTTCGTCGTCGTCGGGGGAGGCCCACCAGGTGTCCCCGGGATTGCCGGATAGTCCGCCGTCAAAGCTGCCGGAACCGTCGGAACGGTCAGCACCGTCAACGGGCACCGCCGGCATTTACAGCGCCGCTTCGGTGATCATTGAGTTCCAGAGTTGGGGAAACTGGGGGAGGGTCTTGGCGGTCGTTCCGATGTTTTCGACCTCGACGCCAGGCACACGCAGGCCGATGAGCGCTCCGGCAGTGGCCATGCGGTGGTCGTCGTAGCTGAGCCATTGGCCGCTGTGCAGGGGCGCCGGTTCGATGTGCAGCCCGTCCGGCAACTCAGTGACGGTGCCGCCGAGCCGATTGATCTCAGTGGCCAAGGCTGCGAGACGGTCGGTCTCGTGGTTGCGAATGTGTCCGATACCGGTGATTGTGCTCGATGTTTCGGCCAGGGCGGCCAGGGCGACGAGCGTGCAGGCGAGTTCGCCACCGGCGGAGAGATCGAGCTCGACTCCGCGGATGCGGTCGCCGCCGGTGACGGTGAGGCGGTCGCCGATGCGGCTGACGGTCGCGCCGAACAGCGGCAGCAGTTGCTCCAGATCGGCGCCGACTTGAGTGGTCGTCTGCGGCCAGCCGGTGATCGACACACTGCCGCCGGCCACGAGAGCGGCGCACAGGAACGGAGCGGCGTTCGACAGATCCGGTTCGATGTCGACCGTGCGGCCGCCGATCTCACCGGGCTGGATGATCCATTCGCCCACGTTCGGGGTCGCCACGGCCACTCCGCGAGCGCGCAATACTTCGATGGTCATCTCGATGTGCGGCAGGCTCGGCAGTCGTTCGCCCGAATGGGTTAGGTGCAGTCCCTGCTCGAATCGTGCGCCGGCCAGTAGCAGCCCGGAGACAAACTGGCTGGACGTGCCGGCGTCGATGGTCACGGCGCCGCCAGGGACCGCTCCGCGGCCGTGCACGGTGAAGGGCAGGGCGCGCTTGCCATCGTCGTTGATGTCGCCGCCAAGGTCGCGCAACGCGCCGATGATGGGCCCCATGGGTCGGCGGCGTGCGCCGGCATCACCGTCGAAGGTCGTCGGGCCGAGGGCCAGGGCGGCCAGCGGCGGCAAAAACCGCATGACGGTGCCGGCCAGGCCGCAGTCGATCGTCGTGGAGCCGAGCAGTTCGACCGCCGGCGTCACCAGCAGGTCGGTACCGAACGCGCCGGAACCGGCCACGGCCTCAACTGTGGCGCCGAGCTGGCGCAATGCGTCGACCATGAGATCGCTGTCCCGTGAGTGCAGCGGCGACCGCAGGAGCGACGGTTCGCTGGCCAGGGCGGAGGCCACCAACTCCCGGTTGGTCAGCGATTTCGAGCCTGGCAGGGCCAGCACAGCCTGCACGGGGGCGGACGTAGTCGGTGCCGGCCACCAGGCATCCGCCTCGGTCGGTGAATTGTCGCCGTACGGATCGAACTCCGGCTTGGAATATCTCGAGATCAACATCGGTTATCAGGATAGTCGGTGATAACAACCTGAGGGAGATCTGTAGCGGTGACAATGCTGTTGGAACGGCCCTTGACTGTGGGGAACAGCCTAGAATTACCCGTGATGACTTCAGACACGCCCGCGAACTCGGAAGAACTTTCGAGCAGCGACACAGAACTCAGGGCTCCTGCACCGACAAAAGCCGAAGTGCGCGAGCAGAATCGGGGATTGTTCGAGGAACAGGCGCTGCCATTCCTTGATCAGTTGTATGCGGCAGCCATGCGCATGACCCGCAACCCCTCCGACGCACAGGACCTTGTGCAGGAAACCTTCGTGAAGGCGTTCGCTGCCTTCGCGCAGTACGAGCAGGGCACCAACCTCAAGGCGTGGCTGTACCGCATCCTCACCAATACTTTCATCAACGCCTACCGCAAGAAGCAACGTGAGCCCTACCAGGGCACCATTGATGAACTCGAAGACTGGCAGCTGGGCGGTGCCGAATCGACGACAGCCATGTCGGGGCGTTCGGCCGAGGCCGAGGCCATCGACCATCTGCCGGACAGTGCCGTCAAAGACGCCCTGCAGTCCATCCCCGAAGACTTCCGACTGGCCGTGTACTTCGCCGACGTCGAAGGGTTCTCCTACCAGGAGATCGCCGAAATTATGAAAACCCCCATTGGCACCGTGATGAGCCGTCTGCACCGTGGCCGACGACTCCTGCGCGAGCTCCTGGCCGGCTACGCTGCTGAGCGCGGGCTGGGCACGGGCGAAAGCCAGAAAATATCCAGGAGCGCACACAAATGACCGACTGTGGTTGCGAGAAGGCCAAGGCCGAACTCGAAGAATATCTGCACAACGAGCTGCAGAAGGACGATGCGGCCGACATACAGGAGCATCTGGCGCGTTGCCCGGGCTGCAGCACGGAGCATCTGGTCGGGCGCACGCTGACCGACGTCATGCAGCGTGCCTGCAAGGAGACTGCCCCCGAAGACCTGCGCGATCAGGTTCTACTCAAGCTGCGCGCGCTGCAGGCCTCGCATTAGCGTCCGCGCACACTGACGCGTTTTAGCGTCCGCGCGCCCTGACGCGTTGAGGCGCGTTTAGGCGCCAGGGCGTGGCGGCGGTTCGACTTGCCCGAGCAGAAAGGCGGCGCCGGTCGGGTCGGCGACCTGGGCGAAGGTTCCGAAGTCGGAGTCCCACGGCTCCCGCAGCACCACGCCGCCCAGTTCGGGCACTCGCCGGGCTGCTGCACGGACGTCGTCGACGCCGAGATACACCTGCCAGTGTGATGGCACCCCCGGCGGAAGCATCGCATTCGCGTCGTACACGCCGCCGGTCATCGATTCGTCGTGACCGAAGGTGCTGTACTGAAATTCGGCCGTGTCGCTCAGCGGAATCGGTGTCCAGGCGAACACCTCCTGGTAGAACGCGATGGCGCGGGCAAAGTCGCGGGTCATGAGTTCGTGCCAGACCGGCGTGCCGATCTCGTTGTCGGCACCGAAACCCCGGTGGCCGGCCGCCTCCCAGATACCGACGGCCGCACCGGTCGGGTCGGTCAGCACGGCCAGCCGCCCCTGATCGCCGACGGTCTGCGTCGGTGCGAGCACGGTCCCTCCCGCGGCTGTTGCGGCCCGAACAGTCTCGTCGACGTTCTGGGTCGCGAGGTAGGTGGTCCAAAAATCGCGGTTTCCGCTCGATGGGTCCTGGGGGGTCAGACCGGCTATGGCGGCGTCACCGTGAAAAAACATCGTGTAACGACCGGAGCCGGATCCCGTGTCGACAGCCGTCCAACCGAACAGTTCGGCGTAGAACCCGATTGACCGCGCCGGGTCGCTCGTCATCAAGTCGATCCAACACGGCTCCCCGAGCTGGTTTTCAGTGCGAACGGGCATGGCGGTCTCCTCTGGTTGACCCGAGCCTAGAACCGTCGGCGCGCTCTCGCAACGCGGTCTGCCCCCTTCACCTGCGCACAACGCGCGCGGATGGGACCGGGTCAGCGCCACGAAGGCGGCAGTGGAGGGAGACCGGGTCACCCGCCACTACCGCCCGTTTGGGCGGGGCTACAGCGTCAGAGCGTCGCGTTGCAGCTTGGCCTGTTCAATCGCGTGGCGCTTGGCCGAACCGGCGGCGGGGGAGGCCGACGCCGGCCGGGAGATCAGCCGCAGGGCGCGCGGGCCGAGCTTGTTGGTCTCCAGGTAGAAGAACGGCCAGGCACCCTGGTTCTCCGGTTCGTCCTGCACCCAGACCAGTTCGGCGTTCGGGTACAGTGCTGACACGTCCTTCAGCTCCACTGCAGGCAGCGGGTAATACTGTTCGACGCGCACGAGGGCGATCTCGGGGTTGGGGTTCTTCTCGAGTTCGTTCAGCAGGTCGTAGTAGATCTTGCCGGCCATGAACAAGACGCGTTTGACGGCGTTCTTGTCGCTCACGCGTGCATCATCAATGACCGGCTCGAACTTGCCGCTCGTGAGTTCGGCTACAGCGCTGGTCGCCCCGCGCAGGCGCAGCATCGACTTGGGCGTGAACACGATCAGCGGGCGCCGCGGGCGCATGTAGGCCTGGCGGCGCAGCAGGTGGAAGTACGACGCGGGCGTCGACGGGCGCGCCACGGTCATATTGTCCTCGGCGCACAGCTGCAGGAAGCGCTCGATGCGCGCTGACGAGTGGTCGGGGCCCTGACCCTCGTAACCGTGCGGCAGAAGCAGTACAACGGATGACCGCTGCCCCCACTTCTGCTCGGCGGAGGACACAAACTGGTCGATGATGGTCTGCGCGCCATTGGCGAAGTCACCGAACTGCGCTTCCCAGAGTACGAGGGCGTCGGCGCGTTCCACCGAGTAACCGTACTCGAAGCCCATGGCGGCGTATTCGCTCAACAGGGAGTCGTAGATCCAGAACCGGGCCTGATTGCCCTTGAGATTGGCCAGCGGCAGCCATTCCTGGCCGTTGACTCGGTCGTGCAGCACGGCGTGACGCTGCACGAACGTGCCGCGTCGGGCATCCTGGCCGGCGAACCGTACCGGTGTTCCCTCGACGAGGAGCGAGCCGAGCGCGAGCAGTTCGCCGAAGCTCCAGTCGATGTTGCCGTTGCGACTCATGTCGAGGCGCTTCTGGAGCAGCTGCTGCAGCTTGTTGTGCACGGTGAAACCGGCCGGCTTGTTGTTGAATGCGTCGCCGATGAGCTGGATGACGCTCTCGGGAACGCCGGTCGTCTCTGGCTCGCCAGCGGCGTCGTCCCGCTCCTGTGCTTCTGTTGCAGCCTTGGCGGTGGCGGCCATCTCCGATGTGATGATCGGGATCGATGCGGTCTGCGCGGCGTGCGTCTCCATGAAGGCGCGCTCGAGTCGGTCCTGGAAGTCGCGATGGGCGGCTTCGTATTCTTCCTCGGTGATGTCGCCACGGCCGACGAGAGCCTCGGTGTACAGCTTGCGCACGCTCCGCTTAGCCTCGACCAGGTTGTACATCAGCGGCTGGGTCATCGAAGGGTCGTCGCCCTCGTTGTGCCCACGACGGCGGTAGCAGATGAGGTCGACGACGACATCTTTCTTGAACTCCTGGCGATAGGCGAACGCAAGTTCTCCGGCACGCACCACGGCCTCGGGGTCATCCCCGTTGACGTGGAAGATCGGCGCCTGAATAGTCTTGGCGACGTCGGTCGCGTAGACGCTGGTGCGGGCGTCCTGCGGCAGGGTAGTGAAACCGAGCTGGTTGTTGACGACGATGTGCACGGTGCCGCCGGTGCGATAGCCGCGCAGCTGGGACATCTGCAGGGTTTCCAGCACGACACCCTGGCCGGCCATCGCGGCGTCACCGTGGATGAGGATGGGCAGGGTGGAGAACGTGCCGATCGGCTTGCGGTCCTGCTTGGCTCGCACAATGCCCTCGAGCACACCGTCGCCGGCCTCCAGATGTGACGGATTGGCGGCGAGCGATACCGGAATCTCGGCGCCGTCTTCGCCGCGGAACATGCCCGTTGTGCCGAGGTGGTACTTCACGTCACCGGAACCATGCACGGTGCGCGGGTCCTGGGTGCCCTCGAACTCGCGGAAAATTTCGCCGTAGGTCTTGCCTGCGATATTGGTGAGCACGTTCAGCCGGCCGCGGTGGGCCATGCCGATCGCGACCTCGTCGAGGCCCTGCTCGGCAGCGCCCTGCAGGATGGTGTCGAGCAGCGGAATGGTGCACTCGCCGCCCTCCAGGCTGAAGCGCTTCTGCCCGACATACTTGGTCTGCAGGAACGTTTCGAAGGCCTCGGCTTCGTTGAGCTTGGCGAGGATACGCATCTGCTCGTGGTGCGTGGGCTTTACGTAGGACTTCTCGATCTTCTCCTGCACCCATTTTCTCTGGGCCGGGTCCTGGATGTGCATGTACTCGATGCCCGTGGTACGGCAGTACGAGTCGCGCAGCACACCGAGAATGTCGCGCAGCAGCATCTGGCGCTGCGTACCGAAGCC
>Ga0307487_1000457_pt1 | contig 32359 bp, 29 predicted proteins | sample CBIW12metaG_FD_203665 | JGI IMG/M metagenome (GOLD analysis project Ga0307487, IMG submission 203665) | Sea-ice brine microbial communities from Beaufort Sea near Barrow, Alaska, United States - CBIW 1.2 | ecosystem: Environmental > Aquatic > Marine > Coastal | place: USA: Alaska | collected... | reverse complement strand
TTTGAAGCGGTACCCGACGTTACGAACGGTACCGATGAGTGACTCCTGGTCGCCGAGCTTCGCCCGCAGCCGGCGCACGTGCACGTCGACCGTGCGCGTGCCGCCGAAATAGTCGTAGCCCCACACCTCGCTGAGCAGCTGTTCGCGGGTGAAAACCCGCGACGGGTGCGCCGCCAGAAAACGCAGCAGCTCAAATTCCTTGTACGTGAGGTCGAGCGGTTTTCCGTGCACCTTGGCCGAGTAGCTGGCCTCGTCGATGACGACGCCGGCCGCGCGAATGGTGGGGGACGGTTCGTTGCGAGACACGCGTCCCGCGTTCAGACGTATTCTCGCGTCGACCTCGGCCGGGCCGGCGGAGTCGAGCACGACGTCGTCGACGCCCCAGTCGGGGCTTACCGCGGCGAGTCCGCCCTCGGTGATCACCAGCACCAGGGGAACGGACAGCCCGGTGCTGCGCAGCACCTGGCACAGGGACTTCGCTGCCGCGAGATTGGCGCGAGCATCGACAAGGATGATGTCGGAATCGGGGGCGCTGATGAGCTGATCGGCGGACGCGGGGATCACGCGGGTGCCGTGGGACAAGAGTGCCAGGGCCGGGAGAACGTCGGTGTTGACCGCCGAGGTCAGGATCAACAGCTGCAAGCGGGGCCTCCAAATATCGTGGGTTCAGCCTACCCTGCGCGCGCAATCCTCCTGGAGCAAGGCACAATGGAACGGTGAGCGGGCACTGGATATCTATTGCGGCAGTCTGGGTACTTGCCGTTGTCGGCGCTACCCTCACCGGATTCGGTGCGCCCCCGGGTGACAAGCTCTCGTGGGTCGGGCTCACCCTGGCCGCCTGCACCCTCGTGACGCTCTCCCTGCAACTGGCGACAGGCCAGAAGGAAGGGTATGTCGTGCGCGTGACGGCGAGCATTGTGGGCGCGGTCGTCGTACTCAGCGTCGCAACCCTCGTCTTTGCCGTGATGCACCTGTCCTGACCCGCGACGACGGCTGGCGGCCGGGGGATCGACCGCTAGACTGTGGGCATGTCGCTGCTCGCACTTGAACTCCTTTTCCTGGGTCTCCTCGGCCTTGCCAGCCTGTCTATCGCCTGGGTGTCCGGGTTGGTTGTCGTCAAGCTGTTCCGGGGGCAGCGGTAGCCTCCATGCGTGAACTTCCGGTTGGCTTGCCGTCCGAGCTTGTTCCCCTGTCCTGGCTCCTGGGCGTCTGGGAGGGGTCCGGCGTGCTGGAGTATCAGGTCGGCGACGACTCGGTCAGCCGCACGTTCGGGCACCGCGTCAGTTTCAGTCACGATGGCATGCCCTACCTGAACTACAGCTCCTACACCTGGCTCGAACCGGAAGACGGTTCCGAGAACGGCGAGCAGACCCCGCTCGCCACGGAAACCGGGTATTGGCGTCTCAGCCGCCCACAGCTCGATGCCGATCCCGGGCCCGGCCTGCTGCCGGGGCTGGATGACCGGCCCTATTCCACGACCGATGCGGTGGAGTCGCTGCGCAATGCCGGCGGTGGCTTCGACATCGAGGTCGTGCTCGCGCACCCCGGCGGAGTAGCAGAACTGTATCTCGGCCAGGTGAAGGGCCCCCGCATCGATTTGGCAACGGATGCGGTCGTGCGCACCGAGGGCGCCAAGGCCTACTCCGCCGCCACGCGGATGTACGGACTCGTTGACAATCACCTCTTGTGGGCGTGGGACATCGCCGCTCTCGGGCAGGAGCTGCGCACGCACGCCTCCGGGCGCCTGGGACGCGCCGACTAACGAACGTCTCCGGAATACCGCAGCCGTCGTCGCGCTTGCACCAATAAGCAGTACCCGCCCGGTTCGACGGAATCCGGGCAGAATTGAGAAGCCATGACCAGCCCAGCAATTTCCCCCCTTCTCGGTCTGGACGCTGCCGTCCAGGCCGAAGGCATCGATGCCGGGGTTGCGGCCCACTACGGCAATCCCATGATCGAGCAGCGTTCGCTTGTCGCCGGCCGCGCCCTCGTCGACCTGTCCCACCACGGTGTGTTGGGCGTCTCCGGACCCGATCGGCTCACGTGGCTCAACTCCATCGCCAGCCAGGAACTGCGCGGTCTCGTGCCTGGGGAATCCACGGAGACGCTGCTGCTTGATCCCAGCGGGCGCCTGGAATACGCGATCCGGGTCATGGACGACGGGGTGCAGGCGTGGCTTCTGGTCGAAGCGGCGGAACTTCCGGGCCTGCAGGCATTCCTCGACAAGATGAAATTCATGCTGCGTGTGCAGATCGTTGACTTCACCCTGAGCTACGCCACGGTCGGCACGATGGCGGAAGACCCCGCAGCGCTGCTCGCCGGCCTCGCCGTGCCGGCCGCCGCACCGAACGGCGTGCCGCTCGTCTGGACTGACCCGTGGACCGGCGTGACGCGCGGGGGTTACCAATACGCCGAAACCCCCGAGCACCCCGGGGCGTCCTGGCGGTGGGCCGAGATGCTCGTGGCGCGTGCGTCACTTCCGGCGCTCACGGCGGCGCTCGCCGCGCAATCGCCGTCGACGGGAATCGTCCCGGCCGGCACGATCGCCCTCGAGGCGCTGCGCATCGCCGCGTGGCGCCCCCGACGCGCCACGGAGGTTGATGAGAAGACCCTTCCCCACGAGTTGGACTGGCTGCGGACCGCCGTTCATCTCACGAAGGGCTGCTACCGCGGGCAGGAGAGCGTGGCGAAGGTGCACAACCTCGGCCACCCGCCGCGCCGCCTCGTCATGTTGCACCTGGACGGGTCCGAGGGTGTGCTGCCCGCGCACGGGGACACGGTACAGGCCGACCGGCGTCGTCCCGCCTCCGCCGACGCGTCCGAGGACGCGGAACGGGACACGGAACGGGTCGTCGTGGGTACCATCACGTCCAGCGCCATCCACCACGAACTCGGACCGATCGCACTTGCCGTGGTGAAGCGGATGATTCCGGCAGCATCCACGCTCTATGTCTCGTCGCAGGACGTGTCAATTTCCGCCGCCCAGGAGATTATTGTTCCGCAGAGCGCGGGCTCCGTCGCGGAAATTCCGCGGCTGCCGCGCCTCGGCGGACGAACTCCGCAGCACTGATCGGGTTGGTCGTGGCCACTCGCTAGAGTGGGTTTATGCCTGCTCCCTATACCCTCATCCTCCTCCGTCACGGCCAAAGCACCTGGAACCAGGAGAACCTGTTCACCGGCTGGGTAGACGTTCGCCTCAGCGAGCAGGGAACCGCCGAAGCCAAGCGCGCCGGTCAGTTGCTGGCCGAGGCCAACCTGCTGCCCGATGTTCAGCACACGAGCCTGCTCAGCCGCGCCATCCAGACAGCCAACCTGGCGCTTGACGAGGCCGATCGCCTCTGGATCCCGGTCAAGCGTTCCTGGCGACTCAACGAGCGTCACTACGGCGCGTTGCAGGGACTCGACAAGGCCGAGACCCTCGCCACGTACGGCCAGGAGCAGTTCATGCTCTGGCGCCGCTCCTTCGACACCCCGCCGCCCGTGCTGGCCGACGACAACGAGTGGTCGCAGGCCGGGGACCCGCGCTACGCGGGTCTTGGCGATGACCTGCCTCGCACCGAGTGCCTGAAAGACGTCGTCGAGCGGATGCTTCCCTACTGGGAGTCCGATATCTCGGCGGACCTGCGCACCGGCCAGACCGTTCTGGTGACCGCGCACGGCAATTCGCTGCGCGCGCTCGTGAAACACCTCGACGGAATCAGCGACGCCGACATCGCCGAGCTCAACATCCCCACCGGCATCCCGCTCGTCTACACGCTCGGCGAGGACCTCATGCCGCTCGGCCCGGGCGAATACCTGGACCCGGCAGCGGCAGCAGCCGGTGCCGCGGCCGTCGCGGCGCAGGGCAAGAAGTAATCACGACCATAGCGTGAAAGCGCACAACGAAGGCCCCGTCACGAGGTGACGGGGCCTTCGTTGTCGTGATCCGCGGGTCAGGCGTTGATGTCCTGATGCCAGGCGCCGGTGCCGAGGTACTGAACCTTCTTGGCGATCGACACGGCGTGGTCCGCGAAGCGCTCGTGGTACCGGCTCGCGAGGGTGGCATCCACGGTGTCCGCCGCGAGACCATTCCAGCTTTCGCCCAGCACGGCCTCGAAGACGCTCAGGTGCAACGCGTCAACCTTGTCGTCCTCGTTGCGAATGGTCTCGGCGAGTTTCATGTCCTCGCTCGTGAGCAGCTCGGTGAGCATCTTGGCGATGACCACGTCGAGGGCGCCCATTTCGGCGAAGGTGCCCCGCAGCCCCTTGGGAATGGCCTTGTCCGGGAATCGGTAGCGGGCCAGCTGCGCGATGTGGGTGGACAGATCGCCCATTCGCTCAAGCGAGGCGCTGATTCGCAGTGCGCTCACGACGATGCGCAGGTCGCGGGCGACCGGCTGCTGGCGGGCAAGGATGGTGATGGCGAGCTCGTCGAGTTCGACCGTGAGCTCGTCGATTTTCTCGTCTTCCGTGATGGCCTCTTCGGCGAGACCCACATCGGACTCGTTGAACGAACGAGTGGCCTTGTCGATCGAGATCGCGACGAGGCGAGAGATCTCGACGAGGCGCGACTGCACCTCGGCAAGCTCGGATTGAAATACTTCACGCATGGGTGTGTGGTCCTTTCTCAGGCGCGGGGCGCCCCTGGCTTAGACCCGCATTGGCCCCGGCCGATTCTGCCGCACCAAGGTGAACAGGAGACGCCGAGGAGCTGAACTTCTTCTAAAGTACAGGGTCCACCGGTCGCATGCTGCGCCGATGGGCCGCAAAACGCCAGTATTCTGGCTATATGCAATCGACATGGCTGGTGCTGTTGTCTCTGGCACTCGGTCTGGGAGTCGGTGCGGGGTTCGTAGCGCTGCTGCAGATGGCCGAGCACCACGGTCGACGGGCAGCCGAGGTGGTTAATCCGGTGGTCCCCGACGGGATCGACCAGGTGCTCGATGCCCTGGAATCGGCCGGAATCGTGCTCGATCCGTCCAACAATGTGGTCAAGACATCGGCCGCGGCCCTCACGATGGGCCTCGTTTACAACGCGCAACTCGTGCACGCGGAACTCGTTGAGCTCGCCCGGCGTGTGCGTCGAACCGGCGAGCCCGTTTCTGAGGACCTCGTTCTTTCGAGAGGCCCGTTCAGCGACGCGAGCCTGCGCTATCGCGTGCGCGTGGCGCGTCTCGGGACGCGTTACGTGCTCATCCTGGCGGAGGATCGTACGGAGTCCTTCCGACTGGATGAGGTGCGTCGCGACTTCGTGGCGAACATCAGCCACGAGCTCAAGACCCCCATTGCGTCGGTCGGTCTGCTGGCCGAGGCGCTCGACCAGGCGGCAGACGAACCGGCCCAGGTGCGTCGCTTCGCCAACCGGCTGACGACCGAATCGACCCGTCTGGCTCGCCTCACGCAGGAAATCATTGAACTCTCACGCCTCCAGGCGCAGGACGCGCTTGCGACGCCGGAGCGCCTCAACGTTGACGAGATCGTCGCGGCGGCAGTCGACCAAAGCCGCGTCGTGGCCGAGGCCGAGAACATAACAATTGCCGTCGGCAAGAAGTCCGGTGCCTTCGTCTACGGAGATGAAAAGCTGCTCATCGTGGCGGTGCACAACCTCGTGTCCAACGCGGTCAACTATTCCCAACCGGGATCGCGCGTGGGAATCGGCGTGCGCAAGCAGAAGAACGTCGTCGAGATCACGGTGACCGACCAGGGCATCGGAATTGCCGAAAGCGACGTCGATCGGGTTTTCGAGCGTTTCTTCCGGGTGGACCAGGCTCGGTCGCGCCACACCGGCGGCACCGGCCTGGGGCTGTCCATCGTGAAGCACGTCGTGCAAAACCACGGCGGCGATATCCGCCTCTGGTCCCAGCCCGGGCGGGGATCCACCTTTACCATCCGCCTTCCGGCGGCCGCCAAATCAACAGACATCCAGGGCGTCGCTGCGGCGCCGCACGACGCTCAGTGATAGGACACATCCAGTGACACGCATCCTTTTGGTCGAAGACGAAAGTGCACTCAGCGAACCGTTGAGCTTCCTGCTTGAACGAGAGGGCTACGAAATCACGGTTGCCGAAGACGGGCCAAGCGCGATCGCCGAGTTCGACCGCGGTGGCACCGACCTGATTCTGCTCGACCTGATGCTTCCCGGGATCCCCGGGACCGAGGTCTGCCGAGAAATCCGCACGCGCTCCACGGTGCCGATCATCATGGTCACGGCCAAGGATTCGGAGGTCGATGTTGTGGTCGGCCTCGAACTCGGCGCCGACGACTATGTCACGAAGCCCTATTCGACTCGGGAGTTGCTCGCCCGTATCCGGGCGGTCATGCGCCGGCACACGGAGGAGGACGGCGACGCGGACGAGTCCACGCTGGAGGCCGGCACCGTACGCATGGACATTGAGCGGCACACCGTCTCCGTATCGGGTGAGATCGTGAATATGCCGTTGAAGGAGTTTGAGTTGCTCGAGTATCTGCTGCGCAACGCTGGCCGTGTGCTCACTCGCGGGCAGCTCATTGACCGGGTCTGGGGAACGGACTATTTCGGTGACACCAAGACGCTCGACGTGCACATCAAACGCATCCGGTCGCGCATCGAGGCGACTCCGTCCGAGCCGACGATGCTCGTGACGGTGCGTGGGCTGGGGTATCGCTTCGAGGCCTAGCCTCTGGTGAGGTTTGCGCGGCCCTGAGGCTGACGCGCGGGTGCCGCAAATCGGCCGCCCGGCGGCGTACCGACGGCGGTCGCGCCGGACAGTCGTGCGGCGCGCGACGGTGCAGAGACCGATGTCGCGCGTGACTCGCTCCGGTCGGAGCGGGGCCGCACCCGATCGCTGCCGAGCGGGGGCGTGGGAGCGCGGGCGACGACGGTGCGGCTGCACCCGGAGCAGGCCAGCACGTAGCGGGGGGCATCGGCCCGACGATCGTGGGCCGGATTGGGAGTGAGGCGCGCTGCAGAGTGGCAATACGGACAGGTGAATCGCATGTGGTCTCCTCTCGCCGGGAAGGTCACGTTCCCGGCGACTCGTGGCGTTATGCTCCCGAGTATGCCGTGAAGTGCACATGAATTCGACCCCCATTTGAGGGGCTCTTGCGGTCGGGTGCGAGGCGGCGGGCACAGTGCCGCGCAGAATGCGTCCGGAGCGACGAAACCGCCGCCCGACTCGGGCGGCGGTGCGACTCGTGGCGAGCCGAGACGCGCGAGTATTCAGTGCGGTCTTGCTGCCTGCGGACCTGCAGCGCCCGGCGCGATGAGCGCCGGGGAGAGCCCCGGCCAGGCTGAGAGGCGCCGCTCGGTTGTGGCCTAGGAGACTGCTGAACAACTTTGGCCGTGGGTTCTGATTTTTAAGGCGCGCCTGCGTCGGGTTGGGTCGGGGTCGTTAAGACTTGGGTGATGCAGGGTCGTGATGATGGTCAACGTGAGATTTACGATGTCGATGCCGTAGCAGGTCACCTTCTCCCGCCTGGGTCGGTGTTCGCGTTCCTCGCGGCGCATCGTCGGGAGCTGTTTCCCGACGATGCGTTCGCAGACTTGTTCGCCTCCCAGAATGGCCGCCCGTCACTGCCGGCGGATGTGATCGCCTCGGTGATGGTGCTGCAAACCTTGCACAACCTCTCCGACCGCGAAGCGGCTGAAGCGTTGACGTATGACCTGCGGTGGAAAGCGGCGTGTGGGTTCGCGCTGACGGAGGTCTCCTTCCACCCGACCGTGCTGGTCTATTGGCGGAAACGTTTGGCGGCCAGCGACCGGCCGCACCGCATTTTCGAGGCGGTGACCGAGGTCATCGCCAAGTCGGGAGCGTTGACGGGGCGCAGGCGCCGGGCGTTGGACTCGACGATCTTGGAGGACGCGGTTGCTCGGCAGGACACCGTCACCCAGCTGATCGCGCAGATCCGCCGCGTCGGGAGAGAGATCCCCGGCGCCGACGTCACCGTCGCCGGTCTGCCCGGCCATGACTACGCTCAGCCCGGCAAGCCTGATATCGCGTGGGATGACCGCGACGCTCGCGACGAGCTCGTGTCCCGCTTGGTCACCGATGCTCTTGCTCTGCTGGCCAGCATCAATATTCATCTTCTGAACAAGAAGCAGCAGGAAACCGTCGCTCTGCTGGCCTTGGTCGCCGGGCAGGACGTGGAACCCGCAGACGGGTCCGACGGGACCGACGGCCGGTGGAAAATTGCTCGGAAGGTGGCCCCGGATCGGGTGATTTCCACCGTCGATCCGGATGCCCGCCATGCGCACAAAAGCCGACAGAAGAAGGTCGACGGCTTCAAAAGCCATGTCATCGCCGAGCCCAGCACCGGGTTGGTGACGGCGGCGATCCTCACGAAAGCGTCTGGCGCGGCCAATAGTGACGCCGCTCGCGGCGGGGAACTGATCGCCGCCGACACGAGCATCGGCCAGCAAAACATTGACGTGCTGGGTGATTCGGCTTACGGCAGCGGTGACCTCCTCACCGAGATTCACGCTGCGGGGCACCGCCCGATCATCAAGCCGATGCCGCTGGGCCGGGCGGTTCCCGGCGGGTTCACCATCGATGACTTCACCGTGGATGAAACGGCTCAGACGGTGACCTGCCCGGCCGGGAATGTCCGGCCGTTGAGCCCGAAGCGACGTGCGACTTTTGGTAATGTGTGTCGGTCCTGCCCGCTGATGGCGCAGTGCACGGCGGCGAAGACCGGCAAGAAAATGCAGATCCATCCCAATGATCAGGTTCGCCGCGAACACCGCATCGCCGCGCAGGCTCCCGACTTCCAAGCCGACTACCGCCAGCATCGGCCGATGATCGAACGGACACTGGCGTGGATGACGCGCGGTGCCAGGCGGGTCCGCTACCGCGGCGTGGTCAAGAACAACGCGTGGTGGGCGAACCGTGCTGCTGCCATCAACCTCAAACGGCTCCTGAACCTCGGATTGACCAGCCAGAACGGAGTTTGGGCCCTTGGATAGCACCCAGAAAAACGACAGCCACCGCTGGGCCCGGGTCGAGGCGGCACAGCCGTCCCTCCCAGTCCCCACGATCGGCCCCGCCGCCGGATCCTGGCACCGAGGCCGATCGCTCAGCCGACCGCACAGCGCCCCAACATGGAACAAAAAAACGCTCTAGAGACTCGCCCGGCTGGCTGAACCCATGTAATTCAGCAGGCTCCTAGTGAGCCGGGGCCTCCGTCGGCGTGGCCGTGGAGGGTTCGGCGGGGGCGTCGGTGGGGACGGCGGTTGCGGTCGTTCCGGGAACGGCCGTGGGGAGCAGGCCATGATATTCGGGCTGCTCGCCCGTGAGCACGGGGAGAAGCAGCTGAACGCCGGTCTCTTCGCCGTACTGGAAGAACACGGGGAAGAGTTCGCCGGCAGGCGTGTCGATGTTTTCGAGGGTCACCGTCGGCTCGTCCTTCGCGCCGATCGTGACGCTGGAGTTCGCACGCAGGGTCACGAGCTCGGTCACCTTTTCGCCGTTGGCTTCGTACTGCACAGTGAGGCTCTCGGCGGTGTCGCCGGCGTTGACCGCGGTGACGAGAAGGGTGGCGCGTTCGCCGTCTTCGGAAAGCAGCAGGGCGTTGCGAATGGCTACGTCGCCGACATCGCCGCTGACTCCGTCGCTGGGGTCGTACTGGATGAGCGTTGCCTGGGGGGCACCAAAGCCGCAGGCGCTGGTTCCGATCAGGATGCCGGCCGCTATAACAACGGATGCAACGATGCGCGCACTCACAAGACCTCCACAACGGGCAACGACCGCGCGGAAGGGCTCGGTGCTGCAAAATTCGCTTTGTGTCCAGCTTAGCGGCGATAGCGCCCCGCACGGGACGGATGGCGTCCTCCGGTAAATCGGCCGCACCCTACCACTACTCAATGTGGTAACCTATACGTTGCTGAAGGGATACACATTTATGCTTTTCGAAGTTGGCGAAACCGTCGTTTATCCCCACCACGGTGCCGCAGTGATCACAGAGGTCAAGACGCGCATCGTCAAGGGTGAAGAAAAGTTGTATCTCAAGCTCAACGTCACCCAAGGCGATCTCACCATCGAGGTGCCGGCAGAGAACGTCGATCTCGTTGGTGTTCGCGACGTCATTGGTCGCGAGGGGCTCGACAAGGTTTTCGACGTGCTGCGCGCGCCGTTCACCGAAGAACCCACCAACTGGTCTCGTCGATACAAGGCAAATCTTGAAAAGCTGGCCTCCGGTGACGTCATCAAGGTTTCGGAGGTCGTGCGTGACCTGTGGCGCCGCGACCAGGATCGCGGCCTGTCGGCCGGGGAAAAGCGCATGCTTGCCAAGGCGCGCCAGATTCTGATCAGTGAGCTGGCCCTGGCCGAGAAGACCGACGAAGAGAAGGCCTCGACCGTTCTCGACGAGGTTCTCGCGTCGTAAATCCCCACAACTCCAACGTACTTTTCCCTGGGAACGGCGGTGCCGCAAGGTGCCGCCGTTCGCTTGCGTTGCTTCACGGCGGCGCCTCGTCCACTCGTCCGTTCCGCCCAGAAGATAGCCTCCGCCATGACTGAAACACCCGCTCCCACGGTCGGGGTCATTGTCGTCGCCGCTGGAAGTGGCACGCGGCTCGGCCACTCGCATCCCAAGGCATTCGTGCACCTTCAGGGCCGTAGCCTGCTGGAGCACGCGCTCCTGGGCGTCCTGGGCATGTCGGAGCCTGTTCAGGTGATTGTGGTCGCACCGGAGGACCGCCTGGGAGAGGCGCGCGCCGTCGCCTCCGACGCCTCCGCGGCCATCGCGGCGCGGGGCCCGGTCACGGTGGTCCCCGGCGGGGCCACCCGTCAGCAATCCGTGGACCGCGGCCTCGCGGCCCTCGGCGCCGCAGTCGAAATCGTGCTCGTGCATGACGCGGCGCGTGCCCTCACCCCGTCCGCGCTGTGCGACCGCGTCGTGGCCGCCGTGCGCGCCACGTCGGACGGGGCGATTCCCGGACTGCCCGTCATCGATACGATCAAACGCGTCGACGCATCCGCTTTCATTCGGGGCACCGTCGACCGTTCCGAGTTGTCGGCAGTGCAAACGCCGCAGGGCTTTCCGCGCGCCGTTCTTGTGGCGGCCCACGACACGCTCACCGATCAGGCTACGGACGACGCGGCGCTCGTTGCCGCCGCCGGTCACGCCGTGCGCGTGATCGCGGGCTCCCCGCTCGCATTCAAGATCACCACCCCCGACGACCTCGACCGCGCGGAGCAGCTGATCTCGCCCGCCGCGGCTGCCATCGCCCCGCCGCGCATCGGGACCGGCCTCGACGTGCACGCCTTCAGCGACACCGCAGAACTCTGGCTCGCGGGTCTCAAGTGGCCGGGGGAGCGCGGACTCTCCGGTCACAGTGACGGGGATGTGGCCGTGCACGCCGTATGCGATGCCCTGCTCGGCGCCGCCGGCCTCGGAGACATCGGCGGCACCTTCGGCACGGCGGATGCCCGGTTCGCGGGCGCCCACGGCGACGTCTTTCTCATCGAGACGCTGCGACTCGTCACCGAGGCCGGCTTCACGGTCGGCAACGTGTCGGTGCAGATCATCGGTAACCGCCCCCGCTTCGCGCCCCGACGGGCCGAAGCGGAGGCACTGCTCGCCGGCCTGCTTGGGGCACCCGTGAACATCGCGGCTACGACCACGGACGCACTCGGTTTCACCGGCCGCGGGGAGGGCATCGCCGCGACGGCGACGGCCCTGCTCCTGCCGATCGTTTCGCCCGCTCGGCCGGCCGTCATGCGGCCTGTCCTAAGCTTGGGCGTGTGACCATGCGACTCTACGATTCCAAGGCCCAGGCCCTCCGCGACTTCGTTCCCCTTGAGGCCGGCAAGGCCGGAATCTACGTGTGCGGACCTACCGTGCAGTCCAGCCCGCACATCGGCCACCTGCGCAGCGCGCTCGTGTACGACCAGTTGCGCCGCTGGCTCACCTACCGCGGCCTCGACGTCACCTTCATTCGCAACGTGACCGACATCGACGACAAGATCCTGGTCAACGTGCAGGGCTCGCGGGAGGAGTGGTGGGCTCTCGCCTATCGCTACGAACTCGAGTTCACCGCCGGCTACCAACGCCTCGGAATCCTCGCGCCCACCTACGAACCGCGCGCGACGGCGAGTATCCAGGAGATGCAGAACCTGATCACCCGGCTCATCGACCGCGGCCACGCCTATCCGGCGAACGATGAGTCTGGTGACGTGTACTTTGAAACGGCCAGCTGGGACGGGTACGGGGACCTCACCCGTCAAGGCCACGGCGACATGGAAGCGGCGGTGGACGCCGACCCGCGCGCCAAACGCGACCCGCGGGACTTCGCTCTGTGGAAGGGCCGCAAGGTCGGCGAACCCGAGTCCGCCGCCTGGGACTCGCCGTGGGGCGCCGGCCGGCCGGGCTGGCACATCGAATGTTCGGCCATGGCGGTGCGTTACCTGGGTGCCGCGTTCGACATTCACGGTGGCGGCCTCGACCTGCGCTTCCCGCACCACGAGAACGAGCTCGCTCAGTCCACGGCGGCCGGTGACCCGTTCGCAAGCTATTGGATGCACAACGGCCTCGTGCACGTGAACGGTCAGAAGATGAGCAAGTCGCTCGGCAATTCCATTTACGCCGCCGAACTGCTCGACCAGGCCCGCGCCATTGTGGTGCGCTACTACCTCGGCGCCGCTCACTACCGTTCCACCATCGACTATCACGACGGAGCCCTGCTGGAGGCGGAGGCCGCGCTCGAGCGAGTGGAGAGCTTCCTCGACCGTGCCGACCGCCGTCTCGCCGACACGCGATTCGCCGGCTCGGGCGCACTCGTCGTTCCCGTGGAATTCGCCGAGGCAATGGACGACGACCTGGCTGTGCCCCAGGCGCTCGGGGTGTTGCATGACACCGTGCGCGCCGGAAATGCGGCGCTCGACGCCGAAGACCTGCACGCGGCGGCTTCCGCCCGTGGTGAAGTGCTCGCCATGAGCGAAGTTCTCGGAATCAATCCCCTGTCGACCGAATGGTCGGTAGCCACGGATGAGCCCGCCATGGTCGCCCTCACCGCACTCATTGAGCGCCTGCTCAAGGATCGCGAAACCGCCAGGGAAACCCGCGACTATCAAGCCGCAGACCGTATCCGGGACGAACTCGTCGCCGCCGGAATAACCATCGAAGACACACCCTCGGGTGCCCATTGGAGTTTTGACTGATGAAGAACACAGACCGCAAGGCCCGTACCGGGTCCGTGCGCAAGGGCAGCCGCGGCGGCCAGGTCGGCTCCGGCGGCCAGGGCCGCCAGGCGCTGGAGGGCAAGAAGCCCACGCCCAAGGCCGAAGACCGTCCGTACCACCCCGCCGGCAAGAAGAAGGCCGCCAAGGACCGCTTCGCCGCGTCCGGCGGGTTCGCGTCGCGTCCGGCCAAGGAGACCAGCGACAGCGCACCGCGCGGCGGTGCCCGTAGCTCGAGCCGCGGCGCGCCGCAGACCCCCCGCGGGGGCTCGCAGCCCGGACAGCGCAGCACCGGTAATTCCGGTGGTGGCGGCGCGTCCACCCGCCGTGCCAAGCAGGTCGACGAACACGAAATCGTCACCGGCCGCAACTCGGTCGTTGAGGCGCTCCGCGCCAAGATCCCCGCGACCACGCTGTACATCGCGTCCCGTATCGAAATGGACGAGCGGGTCAAAGAGGTTCTCCTCATGGCCACCAGCCGCAACATCCCCATCCTCGAGGTCATGCGGCCCGAGCTCGACCGGCTGGCCGGACGCGACTCCGTACACCAGGGCGTCGCACTCAAGGTTCCGGCCTACGAGTACGCGCACCCGATGGAGCTGTTGCAGCTCACGATCAGCCGCGGGCACAAGCCGGTATTTGTGGCCCTCGACGGCATCACCGATCCGCGCAACCTGGGTGCGATCATCCGCTCCACCGCGGCATTCGGTGGACACGGTGTCATCGTGCCGCAGCGCCGCTCCGTGGGCGTGACCGCTTCGGCCTGGAAGACCTCGGCCGGCGCCGCGGCCCGCACGCCGGTGGCCATGGCCAGCAACCTCACGCAGACGCTCAAGGCGCTCAAGGAACAGGGCGTGTTCGTGCTCGGCCTCGACGGCGACGGTGACGTTCAGCTTCCCGAGCTCGGTCAGGGATTCGCCGAACGCCCGATTGTCATCGTCGTCGGCAGCGAGGGCAAGGGCCTGTCCCGCCTCGTCACCGAGACGTGCGACGCGATCGTCTCCATCCCGATCAGTGCCGCGACCGAGTCGCTCAACGCCGGTATCGCCGTCGGTGTCACCCTGTATGAGGTGTCCCGGCTGCGCGCTGCGATCAAGGCCGCCAAGCAGGCTTAGACCCCGCCAGCCGCACGACGAAGGGGGTGACGGATGCCGCTGCATCCATCACCCCCTTCGTCGTGCGCCCCGCCTCGCGTGGGATCAGCTAGACCTTGAGCTTCCAGTCGGTCGCGTCGTCGGGGTCGGTACCGGCATCCGCCGTATCGTCGTCCGGTGCAGCGTCGGAACGGATCACCCGGGTCGGCAGCGTGATCGACTCCGTGGCCGGGTCCATCACGGTGGCCTCGTCGCGTCGGTGCTGCAGCACGTCCTGCACGTAGGAACTCACGGCCTCGGCCAGCGGTATGTCGCGAGACTGGTTCTGTGCCATGTACCAGCGGTGGTCCAGCATCTGGTGAAACACCTCGGCGCGTTCCAGTTTTCCGCGGAGCTCGGTGGGGATGGCTCGCACGACGGGTTCGAAGACGCGCACCAGCCACTCGTGCGCCACCATGTCCTCGTCCGCTTCGTCCTTGCTGTAGGACGCGCGGTAGGAGTCGAGGTCGTTCAGCAGGCGGCGGGCCTGGTTCTCTTCGGCGTCGAGTCCGGTGAGTCGCAGCAGGCGACGCTGGTGGTGGCCGGCGTCGACGACTTTCGGCTGGATGCGTACCTTCGTGCCGCCGGTATCCGTTTTGATCGTCAGCTCTTCGATATCGAAGCCGAGTTCGTTGAGGCGTTCCACGCGCTGGATGATGCGCCAACGTTCGGTGCTCGCGAACGACTCGGAGCCGGTGAGCTCCTTCCACAGCGACCGGTAGGCGGCCACGATCCCGTTACTCACCCGAATCGGGTCAAGCTCGTCGGCCACGCGGCCGCCCGCTTCCAGGTCCATGAGCTCGCCGGCGATGTTGACTCGCGCAATTTCCAGGTCATTCTCGCGCTGGCCGTTTGACAGGCCGCCCGCGTACAGCTGACCGGTTTCGGCGTCGACGAGATACGCGGCGAAAGCTCCGGCGTCACGACGGAACAGCGTGTTGGACAGCGAGACGTCTCCCCAAAAGAAGCCGACCATGTGCACCCGCACGAGCAGCACGGCGAGAGCATCGATGAGTCGTGTGGCGGTGTCCGGGCGCAGGGTGTGCGAGTAGAGGGCGCGGTAGGGGAGCGAGAACTTGAGGTGCCGGGTGACCAGCACGGAGTTCAGGGGCTGACCGTCCTCGTCCGTGCGATTGGTGATCACTGCGACGGGCTCGACGCATGGCACCTCGAGGCCCTGCAGATTGCGGAGCATGTCGTACTCACCGCGAGCCATCTCGCTCGTGGTCTCCTTGATGGCGACGACACGGCCGCTGAGGTGAGCGAATCGCACGAGGTGGCGGGAGAGCCCCTTGGGCAGTGAGGCGATGGCGTCGTTGGGCCAGGCGTCCAGCGGGAGCTGCCACGGCAAATCCAGGAGGGCCGGGTCGGCGATGGCTGACGTGATGTTGAGGGAACCGCTCATGAAACGAGCCTAACGCGTAGAGAAAAAAAGGGCCTCGACCGGCTCAGACAGCGCATTCCTGCGCCGCCGGGGCCGGTCGAGACCCACTGTCCAGACCGAGCGGCGCGGGCCTAGTCGGTTACGGCGCCACCGAGGCGCAGGCCGCTCTCCACGTCGAACACGTGCAGGTGGTTCGGCGTGGCGGTGAGGTATACCGTCTCGCCGGCCGAGGGGTGCGAGCGACCGTCGACGCGGGCGACGATGTCGGTGCGCTTGCCCTCGATGGTGGAGTGGCCGTACAGGTAACCGTCGGCGCCGAGTTCCTCAACCAGGTCGACCTCGATCTGCAGGCCCTCACCGACCGTGGACGACATCTGGATGTCCTCCGGGCGGATACCGATGGTGACCTTCTTGCCGCTCGATCCGGCGAGTGTCTCGCGCTGCACCGGAACGGTGGACGTGCCGAACAGGATGCCGCCATCGACGGTGTCGGCGTGGAACAGGTTCATCGCCGGGCTGCCGATGAAGCCGGCCACGAACACGTTCTGCGGCTTGGCGTAGAGGTCGCGGGGGGAACCGACCTGCTGCAGAACACCGTCTTTCAGAACGGCGATGCGGTCACCCATGGTGAGCGCCTCGGTCTGGTCGTGGGTCACGTAGACCGTGGTGACGCCGAGGCGACGTTGCAGGCTCGCGATCTGGGTGCGAGTCTGCACGCGCAGTTTCGCGTCAAGGTTGGACAGGGGCTCGTCCATGAGGAATACCTGGGGCTGACGCACGATGGCGCGGCCCATGGCGACGCGCTGACGCTGACCACCGGAGAGCGCCTTCGGCTTGCGGCTCAGGTACGCTTCCAGGTCGAGCAGCTTGGCGGCCTCGAGAACGCGAGTCGCACGCTCGTCCTTGTTGATGCCGGCGATCTTGAGCGCGAAGCCCATGTTCTCGGCCACGGTCATGTGCGGGTACAGGGCGTAGTTCTGGAAAACCATGGCGATGTCGCGGTCTTTCGGCGGGACATCCGTCACGTTGCGCTCACCGATGAAGATGTTGCCGTCGTTGACCTCTTCGAGACCCGCGAGCATGCGGAGCGAGGTGGACTTTCCACAACCGGACGGTCCGACGAGAACGAGGAACTCACCATCGGCGACCTGAAGGTCAAGCTGATCGACGGCGGGACGAGTGGAACCCGGGTAGAGGCGAGTTGCTTTGTCAAAGGTCACTGAAGCCATGGTTTTTAATCTCCTTCACCGGCAGGTACGTGCCGGACGATCCGTTGTGAATAGGATTTTTGTGTATTCGACGGTTTTCAGAAAAGAACCGGCGAACCTTTTCAGTATGGCATATCCATCCCCAGTGGCGCCGGTACAGCCACTTTTGGGGGTGGCGCCGGACCTCCCTGTGGTTTACTCACAGTGCGGGGCCGTATTATTTGCACTGCATCAGCATTGAAACTGGGCACACATTTACTATGCGGAGCGAGCATTTATGACTATTGGCGGAACGAGCGACAACCGTCCTTCGAAGAATCAGCGACGCGACGCGGCCAGAGACAAAGCCAGACAGTTGCGCGCCCTGCAGAAGAAGAAGGACCGCCGGAACAAGATCCTCCTGCAGGGCGGTATCGGTGTCGCCGCCATCGGGATTGTGGTCATTGTGGCCCTCGTGATCATGGGCTCGATCCGTCCGGCCGTTCCCGGCCCGGCGAACATGGCGAGCGACGGGCTCCTGCTCGGCGAGGGGCTCACGGCCGCGACGACGACCGCGCTCGAGCCCGACGCGAAACCCGTCGCCTCCGAGCCAGATGCGACCGGCACCGTCGCGAACATTCGGGTGTACGTGGACTACCTGTGCCCGTTCTGCGGCCAGTTCGAGACGACGAACGGTGACCAGATCGCCACGTGGGTTGAATCGGGAGCCGCGACGGTCGAGATTCACCCGATCGCAATTCTCACCGGCCGTTCCGCGGGAAGCCAGTACTCGCTGCGCGCGGCGAACGCCGCCGCCTGCGTCGCCAACTACTCGCCGGATGACTTCTACGCGTTCAACTCCGCCCTGTTTGTGGACCAGCCGGAAGAAAACACGGTCGGGCGCAGCGACGCCGAGCTCCAGGATGTGGTGAAGGCGTCGGGTGTGAGCGCGTCCGTGTCCGAGATCAACGCGTGCATCACCGACGAGACGTACAAATCGTGGGTCATCGCGGCCACCGATCGGGCCACGAGCGGGCCGATCCCGAATTCTGCCATTGGGGCCATCGCCGAGACTCCGACCGTGCTGGTGGACGGCAAGCAATACCAGGGCAGCCTGACCGACCCCAAGGAATTCGCGGCCTTTGTGCTGCAGTCCGTCGGCGAGAGCTACTCGACGTCGACACCCACGCCGGCCCCCGCCGGCTGACCGGTGCCATGAGGCGACGAAACGCGATGGTTGTCCGTGGCCCGGTGCGGTGCCGCTAGGATGGATGCTTGAGGTTGAAATGCCTCTTGCCGGCCTGGCGCAATTGGTAGCGCACCACTCTTGTAAAGTGGGGGTTACGAGTTCGAGTCTCGTGGCCGGCCCCAGATTTCTCGCCGTTGAGTCGCCTCCCGCGAATCAGGGCGTCCACCACGGCCGAAGCGGCAGGCCGCCGTTACCGTCATCCGGTTTGAGCGCCAGCACCTGATGCAGCTGGATCCCGCCGGTCTCGAAGGCGAGTCGTGACCCGGCCATGTACAGACCCCACACTTTTGCGGTGTTCAGCCCTACCTCGTCGACCGCCTCATCCCAGTGATCGACGAGATTTGCGCACCAGTCTCGCAGGGTCAACGCGTAGTGGTGGCGCAGGTTCTCCTCATGCAACACCTCCAACCCGACATCCTGTGCTGCACTGATGATGCGGCCCGAGCCGGTGAGTTCCCCGTCGGGGAAGACATAGCGGTCGATGAACCCGCGGGTGGCGGGTTCGGACCGGTTGTCCGGCCGGGTGATGCAATGGTTGAGCAACAGTCCGCCGGGGCGCATCCGGGACTGCAGGAAGCGGAAGTACGACGCATAGTTGCGCACCCCGATGTGCTCGAGCAGCCCGATCGATGACACGGCGTCGAAGCCGGTCTCGTGGATGTCGCGGTAGTCGCCGTAGCGGACCTCGGCGAGATCCGTCAGGCCCTCGTCGGCGATTGCCCGCTGGGCCCACGCGCTCTGCTGTTCCGACAGCGTCACGCCGGTGGCGGTGACGCCGCGGCGGGCGGCGTATCGCACCATGCCGCCCCAGCCGCACCCGACGTCGAGCAGCCGGTCGCCCGGCTTCATCCGCAGCTTCTCGAACACCAGTCGGTACTTGTTCTCCTGCGCCTCGTCCAGCGAGGCGTCGAGCCGCGGGTAGCACGCGCAGGTGTAGGTCATCGACGGCCCGAGCACCCATTCGTAGAAGTTATTCGATACGTCGTAGTGGTGGTGTATGGCTTCGGCGTCTCGGATCTTGCTGTGCCGCAGTCCCTCGGCGACGCGGCGCCAGCGCGGCGGCACCTCCTGCTGCGGCGGAGCGATCGGGCGCAGGTGTTGGACGCCGATGGAGCGGATGATGGTGGCCGTCACTCCCGGCGGCGGCAGCTTGAAGACCAGTTCGCCGGTGAGCGACTTGAGGAGTTCGTAGGGGTCGCCCGGGTGCACGCCATGGATCTCGAGGTCACCGGCGATGTAGGCGCGGGCCATGCCCAAATCGCCGCGTCCGGTGGCCAGATAGGTGGTGCCTCGCGGTGTCTTCAGCTCCAGGCCGAAGGGTGCGTCGCGCGGACCGGCGCAACTCCCGTCGTATGCGGTGAACCTGAGCGGGAGCCGCCCGCCGGCGAGGATCTCGAGGATCTCCGCGAGAGTGAGCTTCCCCGGTGCCTCCAGCCGACCCGTCGTTTCCGCCTTCTCCGGCGAATGTTCCTGAAACGTCGTCATCGTCGTTGCACCGCCTTTTCATAAAGGTCGAGGAGACGTGCGTCGGGGTCATATCGTGTCTTCACGCGCCGATAAGCCTCGCCGCCGTAGAGTTCCGCGAACTGCGTGGGGGAGTAGTAGGAGTCGGAATAGAGCGACTTGTGTCCGTGGACGTCGCTGACCTTGCCTTCGATCAGCCGGTTCGTCTGCCCTTCGGCCGATCCCGCCGGCACCGTGGACCAGAACCCGACGTTGACGTAGCTCTGTTGGGGCCGGAGCGGGTAGAGCGGCCATCCGTCGCCCCGCAACCGCAGCGGGCACAACCAGATGGGCTCGATCGGCACGGTGGCCAGGAACCAGTTCAGGAATTCCGCGCACCCTTCGATCGGCACCTCGACATCCTGCACGACGCGTTCGCGTGCCGGGCGGCCGCCTAGCCGTTCGATGCGGTCTCCGATATGGAATCTCTGTTCGTAGCGCATCAGCTTCGAGTAGACGCTGCTGCGCCGAAGCGTGCGCGGCCAGATTCGCCGGATCCGCGGATGCTGCGCACCGAACGCTTCTGAGCACCAAAACCAGTCAGTGTCCCACCGCCACAGGTAGTCGTGAATGGTGAGCCGGTCCTGCTTGACACCGTCATCATGCTGGATGGAGCGGTAGTAGATCTGTTGTCCGGTGTAGTCGCTCACCGGGCCGGGTGCCGCGGTTTGCGTGCCAACGCAGAGGTAGCTTTCCTCGGCGCTGAACACCACACCGTCGAGGTAATCCACGCGGGCACCGTCGGCCACGCCCGTCTTGATGATGCGGTCCATCGCAGTGACCAGGTCGGTGAGCGAATGGAATCGCAGGTGCCGGAGCGCAACGAACGGTTCGACCGGCTCCAACTCGATGCGCAGGCGCACCGCGTAGCCGAGGGTGCCGTACGAGTTGGGGAAGGCGCGGTAGAGGTCTTCGTGTTCGGTGGTCGAAGCGGTGAGCAGCTCTCCCGCCCCCGTGAGGACGTCCATCTCCAGCACCGACTCGTGCGGCATGCCGTTCCGGAAGGACGTCGACTCGATCCCGAGGCCGGTGACCGCGCCGCCGAGGGTGATCGTCTTCAGTTGCGGCACCACGAGCGGCGCTAACCCGAGGGGCAGCGTCGCGGCGACGAGACTCTCATAGGTGCACATGCCGTCCACGTCCGCCGTCTGTGCCTCCCGGTCGACCACGATGACGCCCGCCAGTCCCGACGTGTCGAGGCCCCTGGCTTTCGGCTTATCACGTGATCGGAACAGATTAGAGGTGGGCTTGGCAAGACGAACGGATGCCGTCGGCGGGACCGCCCGATAGCTCTCCAAGAGGCGCTCCACGCCGGCGGCGTGAGCGGTCCGTGCGTCGATCGCGGGAGGGGACACGCCTCCAAACTAGTCCTCAAGCGCTACGACCGCGCGGGCCGGCTCGGACGATCCTCGGGATGGTGACCTCGCCGGTCCACGCACGATCGTCGCAAGCCCTGCGTCCGGAGCCGGGCCCGCGCCACGCCCAGAATTGTATTGCGGGAAAGTCTTAGCCTTGCCTAGCGCCCCCGATAATAGACAAGGTGACGGATTGGTCGCTCTCGACCGCGGACACGATCATCGAAGGACAATTGCAGTGATGGAACCGCGTGAAACATCGAGTGCCACGATCAGCCTGGTGCTCGGCTACGTGCGGGCGCATCGCGGTGACCAGGCCGTGCACGATGTATTAGCGCTCGCCGAGGTGAACCGCACGCCCGAGGAACTGCTGGTGGCCTCATCCTGGGTGAGCTACGCGACCCGTATCCGCATCTTCGAGGCGACCACTGCGGTGCTGGATAGTCCGCGCACCATGTTTGAACTGGGCGCGACCGCGGCAGCCAGCGGCGCGCCCGCGGTGCTTTTCCAGCTGCTCTCCGCCTTCGCCAGTCCCGCGGCCGCGTATCGCCGGCTGCCCGGCATGGTGCCCAAGTTCACCACCACATCGACGATGGAAATGGTGGAGGTCGGACGGTCGCGCGCGATCGTCCGGTATCGCCTGCACGACGGCTACGAGCATTCCCGGTTGGACTGCCAGTACGCCAGCGGGCTGCTGGCCGCCGTACCCACGCTCTTCGGACTCGGCCGAGCCAGGATCGAGCACCGAGAGTGCCAGTCGGATGGCTTCCCCGCCTGTGTCTATGAGGTGACGTGGGCGCGGCGTGAGCGCTGGTGGTGGTCGTCGGGCAAACCGGGGTTGTCCGCCCAACAGTCCCTCGGTGCCCTGCGTCACCGGGTGAAGGAGGTGCAGCACGCCGCGGCCGATCTGGTCGGCAGCGAGGATCTCGACGAGATGCTGGCCCGCATCGTTGACCACGCGGGCTCGGCCGTTTTCGCGCCGGCGCACCTTCTCGTGATCCCGGCCGACCATGGCCCGCCCGTCGTGCGGTCACACGGCATCGACCCGGAGGAGGCCGAACGCCTTGCGGAGCAGATCCTAAGCGGAGGCGACCTCGGAGACCGTGCGGTCGTTGTTCCCATCGAGTCGGCACGCAAGCGCCACGGCTTTGTTGCTGCGCTGTTCGCCCCGGGACATCAGGCCATGGATGGTGAGAGGGAGCTCTTCGAGGCCTACGCCGGACATGCCGCGGCCGCCCTCGACTTGTTCACGGCGCTGGAGGACAGCAATCGTGAGGCCCGCCGCTCCTCCGCGCTGCTCGGACTGGCCCATGAACTCGCCGTGGTGGACAGCGTCCAGGATGTGTCGGAAGCAATCGCGACAGCGCTGCCGAAGATTGTCGGCTGCGACCTGTCCGCGGTGCTGATGTGGGACCAGGCCCTCGGAGTGTTGAGAACCGTCGCGACCTCCCAGCTCGGCGCCGAGGGGCGCAGCGTTCTGTTGCAACCGATTCGCGCGGTCGATACTCCCGAAATTGCGGTGATCCTCTCGAAACACAAGTCGTTTCTTCTCAGTATCGACGCGGCCAGTCCTGCTCTGGCCCGTCTCCTCGGTGCCATCGGTGTGCCGAGCGTGATTGCGGTGCCACTTCTCGCCGGCGACACGCTCATGGGCATCGCCATCGCCGGCTGGTGCACGCCGGTGCCCCTGGAGCGGGAATGCGGCCTGCTTGCGCGTATCGAAGGAGTCAGCCAACAGGGCGCGAAGGCTCTCGAGAACGCACGTCTGCTCGCCACCGTGCGGCATCAGTCCCTGCACGATTCCCTGACCGGCCTGCCCAACCGGGTGCTGTTCACCGGTGCGCTCGAGAAGGCCCTTGCGGACAGCGGGCCGCAGTCGACCACGGCGGTGCTGTTCTGCGATCTCGACAACTTCAAGCGCGTGAACGACAAGCTGGGGCACGGCATGGGAGACGAGCTGCTGCGTCAAATTGCCGAGCGCCTGCGGGTCGAGATCCGTGAAGGCGGAACGATTGGTCGCCTGAGCGGCGACGAGTTCGCCATGGTCATCCGTGAGGTTCCGGGGGAAGCGTGGGCCGTCGACCAGGCGAAACGAATTGTGGACTGCCTCAACGTGCCTTTCCGATTGGCCGGACAGGGGCTCCGCATAACGGCGAGCGTGGGAGTCGCCCTGCACACGGGCGTCAACGGGCGGGGCGAGCAGCTGCTGGTCGCCGCCGATACGGCCATGTACGCGGCGAAGCGGCTCGGGCGCAATCAGGTGTCCGTGTCGACGGAAGTATCGGTCACGGGGCCGGAGTCGCTGCTGCATGAAGAGCTCGCCACGGCGCTCGAGCGCAACGAAATGCGACTGCATTTCCAGCCGATCGTCGACATGTCTGTAACGGACACGGGGGAGGTCGTGGGGGTGGAAGCCCTCATCCGGTGGGCGCATCCCCGGCTGGGGCTTCTCGCCCCCGGCGCGTTTCTTCCGCTCGCGGAAGAAACCGGGATGATCGCCGATCTGGACCTGTGGTCGCTCGGAGTCGCCTGCGAGGCATTGGCGAATTGGCCGGACAACGGTCGCCGCCCCGTGCACGTGGCGGTCAACCTGTCGAGCGCGACCCTCGTTGACGATCGACTGTTGCCGACCGTGCGAGCGGCCCTGCACCGGAGTCAGCTCTCACCGGACCGGCTGATTCTGGAGGTGATCGAGAGTCGGGCGCTCATCGACGTTCCGGGCACGGTCGAGCGGCTCACGCAGCTGCGCCAGTTCGGGGTGCGCATTTCTCTCGACGATTTCGGCACCGGGTTCTCCACCCTGGCCTGGCTCAAGGCGCTGCCGGTCGACCAGATCAAGATCGATCGATCGTTCATCATGGACCTGCCCGATCCCGCATCCGTCGCGCTCGTGCAGGCGTTGCTCGCCCTGGCGCAGAAACTCAACATCGGCGTCATCGCTGAGGGGGTGGAGACCGTCGACCAGCTGCACGTGCTGCGCGAAGCCGGCTGTTCGCTCGCACAGGGCTACCTGCTGGGTCGCCCGGCCCCCGCGATTGAAACCCCCTCCGCGCCGGTAATTCTGCCCTGACAGGCGGTCGCTCTCACACGAGCACCGATCAGACCAGCACCGAGCTGAGCAGCAGGCTCGTCTCGCTGTTGACGATGCCGTCCACCGAGCGGATACGGCCGAGCAGGCCGTCGAAGTTTCCGAGGGTGTCCGTTCGTAGTTCCGCCACCAGATCCCAGCCACCGTTTGTGGTGTGCAGGGCGTGGACCTCGGAGAATCCGCGCAGCTTGCGAATCACGGCGTCGGTGCTTCGTCCCTCAACTTCCAGGAGTGCGATGGCGCGGATGGAGGACGGGTCCCGATCTTCTCTGACCCGAACGGAGAAGCCCACCACCGTTCCCGATGTTTGGAGGCGGTCGAGGCGTGCGGTCACCGTCGACCGGGTCACGTCGAGGTGCCGGGCAAGGCTTGCCACGGATTCCCGCGCGTTCACGCGGAGCAGTGCGAGCAGGCGGCGGTCCAGATCATCAAGCGTCGACATGCCACTAAGTGTATGCCGCGGGTGCTTAAACTGCGCATTTTGATGGGCAAAATGATGCTCAAGAGCCATGGTGGCTGCACATCGCCTAGCAATACCGTTGCAGTAACGAGGAAAGGAGGCGCCCATGGTGCGCTTCGTAGATGTGGCAAACATGACCACGTGGATCGCCCAGGAGGGCGTAGAACCGATCATCACCGGCATGGTCGACTACCTGGAGCAGGACTTTCTGCGCTGGGAACACTTCGACAAGACCTCGCGTGTGCCGAGCCACTCGGACTCCGGCGTGATCGAACTCATGCCAACGAGCGATGGTGACACCTACGCCTTCAAATACGTCAACGGTCACCCGCTCAACCCGAGCCGCGGATACCAGACCGTGACCGCCTTCGGTGTGCTTGCGAACGTATCCAACGGATACCCGACCTTCTGGTCGGAGATGACGCTGCTGACCGCGCTGCGGACCGGCGCGACGAGCGCCATGGTCGCCAAGCTCCTGGCGCGCCGCGATTCCAGCACGCTGACCCTCATCGGCGCCGGAACGCAATCGGAATTCCAGGCCCTGGCCTTCCGCGCGATTCTGGGCATCACGCAGATTCGCGTCTGGGACACCGACCCCGCGGCGCTGGACAAGTTCGTGCGCAACATGGCACCGCTCGGATTCGATATCGTCGTGGCCGGCAGTGCGCGGGAAGCCGTTCGCGGAGCCGATATCGTCACCACTTGCACGGCCGATAAGGCCAACGCCACCATCATCACGAATGACATGATCGAACCCGGAATGCACCTGAACGCCATCGGCGGCGACTGCCCCGGCAAGACCGAACTCGACGCCGAGATCTTGCGCCGAGCATCCGTCTTCGTCGAGTTCCCGCCGCAGACTCGCGTCGAGGGCGAGATCCAGCAGCTCGACGCCGACTCCCCGATCACCGAGCTGTGGCAGGTCATGGCCGGGCGTTCCGCCGGGCGAACCTCGGACGAACAGGTCACCGTGTTCGATTCCGTCGGCTTCGCGATCGAAGATTTCTCGGCGCTGCGCTACGTGCGCGATGCCGTTGACGGCACGGGCTTCTACGACGATGTCGATCTCATCGCCAACCCCGCCGACCCGAAGGACCTCTTCGGACTCGTGACTGCCGCCACGCCCGCCCTCGTCTAGGGCCGCCTCGTGTCCGCCCAGGCTCCCAGCGCCGTCGTCCTCGTGCGGCCGCACCACTTTCACCCGAACCCGCAGACGCAAGCGGATAATGCTTTTCAGAGCGCCGCCGTGTCGGGGACGGGCATGGCCGGCCGCGCCTACGACGAGGTCTCGCTGGTGGCCGCGACGCTGCAGGAGCACGGCGTGACCGTGCACCTCTTCGACGACGATCACGACGCGTCGCCGGACAGTGTCTTCCCGAACAACTGGTTTTCCACCCACTCCGGTGGGCACGTGGCCCTGTACCCGATGTATGCGCCCAACCGACGCAGTGAACGCCGACCGGATGTGATCGAGCTGCTCAAGGAGCGCTACCGGGTCCAGGATGTCATCGACTATTCCGGACTGGAGCACGACGGAATCTACCTCGAGGGCACCGGGGCGATGGTGCTCGACCACGTGAGCCGGGTCGCCTACGTGGCACGATCACACCGGGCCGACCCGATCGCGCTCGAGAGGTTCTGCACGAACTTCGGCTACGAACCCATGGTCTTCGACGCGGTCGACGAAGCGGGCGTGGCCTGTTACCACACCAATGTCATGATGTGCGTTGCCACGGATTTCGCGTTGATCGGCCTGGACATGATCACCTCGGCCGACCGCAGGCTGGAAATCGAGTCGCGCTTGGCCGCTCCCGGTCGCGCGGTCATCAGCCTCGGCCAGGCGCAGATTCGCGACTTCGTGGGCAATGCCATCGAGCTCCACGGGTCGGAGGGACGCATCCTCGCGCTGTCCCAGCGCGCGTTCGCCGCCCTGACCGCGGAGCAGCTCTCGACCATCGAAAGATCGACGCAGGTCGTTCCCCTCGCGGTTCCCACGATCGAACGTGCGGGTGGATCGGTGCGATGCATGATCGCCGGTATCCATCTGGATTCGCGCACTCTGCGCCCTTCAACCGCCGCGGAAACACGGGGGCACACGCTCAGCATTTAGCACACGGGAAGCGTCGTGGCCGTGGCCACCTAGGATGGCCGTGTGACAGAGCTCAAGCCGTACCCCGTTCCGAGTGATCGTGTGGCAGCGACCCGTCCGGAGTTTCCGGTGTGGCTCGCCGTGCTGTTCTCCGTCGGCATCGGCGCACTCTACGCCGTGCAGTCCCGCGTCAACGGGGAGCTGGGTTTGCGGATCGGAGACGGGTTCTCCGCCGCCGTGATCTCCTTCGGCTCGGGGCTGGTGATCCTGGGTGTCGGCATGGTGGTGTGGCCGCCCGGTCGACGGGGCTTCGTTCAGGTCGCGGAAGCGGTGCGCGCCACAGAGCTGTCCTGGTGGCACCTGTCCGGCGGCGTCGCCGGCGCGTTCTTCGTGCTGGCGCAGGGGCTCACGGCGGCGTTGCTCGGAATCGCCCTCTTCACGGTCGCCATCGTGGCCGGCCAGACCCTGAGCGGCCTGCTGATGGATCGTTTCGGCATCGGGCCGGGCGGCCGACGCCCGCTCACCGCCACCAAGATCGTCGGGGTGGTTGTTGCCCTGTGCGCCGTGGCCTGGACGGTGTCGGGCCAGCTGAAAAGCGACGTGCCCCTGTGGTGGCTGTGGCTTCCGCTCGCGGCCGGCATCGCACAGGGCTGGCAGCAGGCCGTGAACGGGCACGTGCGCATCCGGGCCGGCAGCGCCCTCACCGCCACGTTTCTCAACTTTCTCACCGGCACCATCGTGCTCGTGATCGCCGCGGTGGTACACGGTTTCATCGCCGGTTTTCCCACGTCGCTCCCGACTGCTCCGTGGCTCTACCTCGGCGGCGCGATCGGCTGCATTTTCATCGCGGGCGCCACCATGGTCGTACGCACAACCGGTGTGCTCCTCCTCGGACTTTCCATCGTGGCCGGACAGCTGCTCTGCGCGCTCGCGATCGATGTGATTGCGCCCACGGCGGGGCATCCGCTCACCGTCACCACCGTCGGCGGATCAATGCTCGCCCTCGCCGCCGTGGTGATCGTCGGGTTTCGCTGGCGGCTCTTCGGCCGCCGCCGCGCGCGAGAGGCCTAATCGTACCGCCGGGCAGGTACCCGCCGCTTGAACAGCAGCACCACCCACACGTATACGCCCACCAGCTGCCACAGGCCGCGCAGGGTGAGGTCGGCGGCCGAGGTCGGAGGCCGCGCCGCTCGCACGGGGCCGCCGGTGGACCGAACCATGATTGTGTTTCGTTTTTCGCTCACCCCGGCAGGTTACGATCACGCGGTGACGCTGCGGAGGCGCTCAGGTGACGCCAGTGTGTCTGGCGTCGGGCGGAGCGGTGCTAGAGCGCGCTCAGGTGTTCGCTCGCGTCGATCGGGGCGCGGGGGACCGGCTTGCAGTCGAAGGGCACAGCGCCGACGTAGAGCCAGCCGAGCAGCTGCTCGGACTCGCTGAGCCCATGCATGCGGTGCACGGCGTCCGCTCTGGTGTGGGGACCAGTGCGCCACATGACGCCCCAGCCCGCCTCGCCGAGCAGCAGAGTCAGCAGATGGGCGACTCCGGCCGCCGCGGCATCCTGCTCCCAGACCTCGACCTTCTCGCTCGGTCGTCGCGAGGCCACGATGGCGATCAGAAGGGCGGCCCGCAACGGCTTGGCCGCCTGCTTGCGCGCCGCATCGCCTTCCAGACCGGCCGCTTCCACGAACGCCTGTCCGAGACGGTCACGGGCATGCTCACGCAGCTCGATCAGCCGCCAGGGGCGCAGGGAGGCGTGATCGGCCGCGCGCGCGGCCGCGGCGACGAGCGGCAGCAGCTCGGCGTGGCTGGGCGCAATCGCGGTCACCTGCGAGTGAGAGCGACGGTTTTGCACGGCCTCAAGCACGGGGCGACGCGTGTCGTCAACGATCAACGGCGTGGGGTCGGCGATGGGCACAGCTATTCGGCGGGCTTGAAGTTGAGCGAGACGGAGTTCATGCAATAGCGGTCACCGGTGGGGGTGCCGAATCCGTCGTCGAAGACGTGTCCGAGGTGGGATCCGCATGCTGCGCAGCGGACCTCGGTGCGCACAGTGCCGAGTGACCGGTCTTCGATGAGCTCAACCGCTTCGGGGCGCACGGACTCGTAGAAACTTGGCCAGCCGCATCCGGAATCGAATTTGGTGCCGCTCTTGAACAGTTCGGCGTTGCAGGCGCCGCACGTGTAAATGCCGGAGCGGGCTTCATCGAGCAGTTCACCGGTCCACGGGCGCTCCGTGCCGGCTTCGCGAAGAACCGCGTACTTCTCGGGAGTGAGCTCTTCGCGCCACTGCGCGTCTGACTTCGTGACCTCGTGGTCCATGATGAATCCCTTCGTTGCCTCAGGCGCCTGCCGGCGGCCTCTACTCCCAGACTAAACTCGCCGACCGGTGGTGGAATTCCGCATTCCGTCGGGTCGAGGCGAATTTTCAGCCGAAATGCGGCAGGCCGAGGGAACTCGGACAACAGCCAGCGGCGGTGAATAGGATTGCGTCTGTCGCACGCGTTCCGTGCCACAGAGGCAGGTCCGGGTCGGAGGTAGCAGGTGGAGGGTGCACGTGAAGCCGCTTCCACCCAGGCGGAACTGACCGAAAGAGACCTGGCCATCCTTGCGTTCGAGAAGAAGTGGTGGCGAAGCGCCGGGGCCAAGGAAGAAGCCATCCGCGCCGAATTCGCGCTGTCCGCGGCACGATATTATCAACTCCTGGCTGTCTTGATCGATTCGCCCCGAGCCATTGCCCACGACCCAATGCTCATCAAACGACTGCAGCGGATGCGTGAGGCTCGCGCGTCTGCACGAGCCGGGCGTTCCCTCAGCGCATACGATCAGTAGTCAGTACCCCCAATCCGAGGACCGAGTCAGACCCACGATGCCTACTCATGACGCACAAGACCGCTTTGACCACGTTCCGCATGACCTTCACCGGGTGGGCGCGCACCGAGCCCCCGGCCGCAAGGGGCGGGGTTGGGTGGCGTTCTGGTGGGCGCTGGCCGCGACACTCGTGCTCATCGGCGCCGGCGTCGTCGGCATCCTTTCGCTGAACGACCGCCTCGACATCACCATCCCCGGCACCTCCCCGTCGTCGACCTCCGCCGAAACAACGCCGACGTCCGAAACGCCGTCGGAGTCAGCGACACCGACTCCAACGCCGACACCGGTCGCGACGATCGCTCCCGAGTTGTCGGTGGCTGTGCTGAACGGCTCCTCGTCCAACGGCGTGGCGGCATCCGCGACACAGGTGCTGACGGAGGCCGGCTGGACCGTGGGGACCACGGGCAATGCCGACTCCCAGGATCAGCCGACCACCATCGTCTACTACGCCGACGCGTCGCTCGAGGGAGCCGCGCTCGGAATCGTGCAGTCGATTCCCGGGTCCGAAGCGCTCCTCGCTAACGATTTCGCCGACTCCGGCGCCGACCTGACCGTTGTCGTCGGAAACGATTTCGTCATCCCATAGGGCGCAGAAACGAGCGTTCTGCTACCGGCCGCCGAACCTCGCGTCAACCCCCTTTTCTTCTGGCGCGCCTTCGCTACGCTCTGGGTGGTCAAACGTTTTGTCTGTGTACCACGCCCGTCGAGTGAGGTGCGGCGCGCAGGCGAAGCGATCGCAGATTCTGCGGCAGGCCCGGTACGGCCAATGGGCAGTCGCCGACGCAATTACAGCACCAAGGAGCAACACATGGCGAACGGAACCGTAAAGTGGTTTAACGCTGAAAAGGGTTTCGGCTTCATCACCGTCGATGGGGGAGGGCAAGACGTTTTCGTTCACTACTCTGCGATCGACATGAGCGGATACAAGGTACTCGAAGAGGGCCAGCAGGTCAGCTTCGAGGTCGGCGCCGGGGCCAAGGGCCCCCAGGCCGAAGCGGTTCGTCCGGCCTAAGCGTTTAATTCCAGGGCACACCCCGTACTAACGCCGCCCGCAGCGTCGGGCGGCGTTAGTGTGTCGAGGTGAAGGCAAAAAACATTCCGACCGCCGGTCCCCGCTCAGCCGGGCGCATCGTCGCGGTCATCGTTCCGGCGCTGCTCCTCAGCGCGTGTTCCGGCGCGGTTCCGGTCGCATCCACCCCCACCGCGACCGGTTGGGAATCAACCTATGTCGAGCCGGCGCCGATTGAGCTCGCCCCATTGCGTGGAACCGAGATGGCCGCCGCGACAGCCGCGCATCCATCCATCTCGGCCAAGATCGACAACCACGACGCCGCGCGGCCCCAAATCGGCCTGGAGCGTACGGATATCGTCTTTGAAGAACTCGTCGAGGGTGGAATTACCCGCTACGTGGCCGTGTGGCACTCCGACGTCCCCGACGTGATCGGCCCGGTGCGGTCAATCCGCCCGATGGACCCCGACATCATGTCTCCCTTCGGCGGGATCGCCGCGTATTCCGGCGGAGCCCAGGCTTTCCTGGGCATGATCCGCAGCGCGCCCGTGTTCAACGCCAGCTTCGACGAGGACACCACGGGACTGTTCTCGCGCATCAGCAGCAAATCCGCACCCCACAACGTGGTGCTCGAGGCGAGTGAGATGGTGAGCCGCCACAACGACCTTCCGGCACCCCCGCAACAGTTCGGCTACGCGCCGTCCGTTGCGGCCTCCTCGGCAATGGTGGACGGCACCCCCATCTCGGCCATCAACATGCGATTCTCCACCGTGCGCGCGCCCAGTTGGAGCTGGGATGCCGCGGGAGCGTCCTACCTGCGCTCCCAGGAGGGTGCACCCGACCTGGACGGAAACGGAGCGCAGCTCACGGCGACGAACGTCCTCACCCTGCGCGTGGCGATCGACCACCGGTACGGGTCCATTCCCAAGACGATGATGATCGGCTCGGGGGACGCATCCGTTTCGACCGGGGGCCAGACCCTCAGCGCCACCTGGGTGAAGGACTCGCGCGACGATCCCATTCGCTTCGTGGATGCCAACGGGGTCACCATTCGCCTCGCCCCCGGAAACACCTGGATCGAGCTCGTCCCCATCGATCAGGGATCCCTCGAGTTGTTGCCGTGAGCTGAGCCTCGCCACACCCGGTTCGCTTGCACTCTCGACCCCAGAGTGCCAGAATCTAGTTAGCACTCTCACGTTTGAGTGCTAACCCATCATCGTTTTTGGAACGTCCGGGAGGGACGAGTTACACATATGGCAAAAATCATTGCATTCAATGAAGAGGCCCGTCGTGGGCTTGAGCGCGGCCTGAACATTCTCGCCGACACCGTCAAGGTCACCCTCGGCCCGCGCGGCCGCAACGTCGTTCTGGAGAAGAAGTGGGGCGCCCCCACGATCACCAACGACGGTGTGTCCATCGCCAAGGAAATCGAGCTCGACGACCCGTACGAGAAGATCGGTGCGGAACTCGTCAAAGAGGTCGCCAAGAAGACGGATGACGTTGCCGGCGACGGCACGACCACCGCAACCGTCCTCGCTCAGGCTCTGGTTCGCGAAGGCCTGCGCAACGTCGCAGCCGGCGCCGACCCAATCAGCCTGAAGCGCGGCATCGAGAAGGCCACGGCAGCTGTCATCGCCGAGCTCATCGCGAACGCCAAAGAGGTTGAGACCAAGGAAGAGATCGCGGCCACCGCGTCCATCTCGGCCGGAGACCCTGAAATCGGCGCGATCATCGCCGAGGCCATCGACAAGGTCGGCAAGGAAGGTGTTGTCACCGTTGAGGAGTCGAACACCTTCGGCACCGAGCTCGAGCTCACCGAAGGCATGCGCTTCGACAAGGGCTTCCTGTCGGCGTACTTCGTAACCGACCCTGATCGTCAGGAAGCGGTCTTCGAAGACGCT
>Ga0307487_1000454_pt1 | contig 32449 bp, 24 predicted proteins | sample CBIW12metaG_FD_203665 | JGI IMG/M metagenome (GOLD analysis project Ga0307487, IMG submission 203665) | Sea-ice brine microbial communities from Beaufort Sea near Barrow, Alaska, United States - CBIW 1.2 | ecosystem: Environmental > Aquatic > Marine > Coastal | place: USA: Alaska | collected... | reverse complement strand
AACCGATCACGGTCGCCACCACGGCATAGCCGAGCAGGACCAGGCCGCCCTGCCACCAGTCGAGTGGTGCGGCGCCGGCCGGGTTCGCCGTGGTGAAGATGCTCGCGCCGACGAGGGCATCGGAGGCGGCACCGGGCAGAAAGTTGCCGATCTTCGCGGTGACCTCGAGGAACGACGCTGCCACCCGCAGCAGCGGCTCGACGAACTGGGTGAAGGCGAGCACGATGACGATGGCGGCGACCTGGTTCGGTACGAGTGCGCCGAGACCGACGCCGATCGCCGCCCACAGGCCCATGGCAAGCAGCGTGCGCCCCACCATCAGCCAGGTCTCCGGGTCCTGAAGCAGCGCGTCGACACCGAACGCGCTCAGCACTCCACCTCCGATACCGACGGATGCCGCCAGAGCGACGATCCCGAAGCCCGCGCCGATCAGAGTGAGGGTGACAGTTTTGGCCCCGAGCACCATGCCGCGGCGCGGGGTGGCCAGAAAGGTCGGGGTGAGGGTCTGGTGGCGAAACTCGCCGGTCGTTGCGAGGGCTCCGAGCAGCACCGGAAAGACGTAGCCGACCGAGGACGCGAAGCTGTAGATGAGCGGTGGGATGCTGCCGAGGCCGGCCGCCCCGCCACCGGTATTCACCGTATCCGTGCTGATCACACCGGTCTGAATTCCGGCAAACAGCGCCCCGAGGCCGCCAGCGAGCAGGGCGATGTAGCAAAAGAGCACGGTGGCGAGAATCCACCAGAGGCGAGTGGTGAAAATCTTGGCGAATTCGGCCGAGACTGACCGGAGGAACGTAGTCATAGCGAGTGGCTCCCACCGACGAGGGCGAGAAACGCGTCTTCGAGGCCGGCCCTTTGCCGATGCAGCGCGCTCAGCTCGACCCCGGCCGTGAATGCCACGTGGCCGAGCAGGGCGGCGTCCGGCGTCGCCGCCAGCAACCCGGTGCGGCCGAGTGAAAAGGCGATACCGGCCGCAGTGAGTGCCGCGGCGAGGGCGTCGCGGTCGGGAGAATCCACGACAGTCTGGGGGGACGCTGTCGCATCGAGGCTGGAGAGCGGCCCCAGGTGCACGAGCTCACCGCGAGCGATGATGACAACATCATCGACGCTTTGCTGAACCTCGGAAAGAAGATGGGAACTTACCAGGACGGTGCGACCCTCCGCGGCCATCTCGCGTAGAAACCCACGAATCCAGCGGATACCCTCCGGGTCCAGCCCGTTGATCGGCTCGTCAAGCACCAGCACGCCCGGGTCGCCGAGCAGAGCATAGGCCAATCCGAGGCGTTGGCGCATGCCGAGCGAGTAGCCGCCGACCCGCTGGGCGGCATGGGCGGCGAGCCCCACCTGGGTGAGCACCTCCATGACTCTGGTGCGGGGCAGTCCGGCAGCGATCGCGTAGACGCCGAGGTGGTTGCGGGCTGTGCGGCTGGGGTGAAAACTTGCGGCTTCGAGGGCTGCGCCCACAGTGCGCAGCGGATGCGGCAGGTTGCGGTAGCGCACGCCGCCGAATGTGGCCGTGCCGCTACTGGCTCCGACCAGTCCCAGAAGGATGCGCAGGCTCGTCGTTTTTCCGGCGCCGTTCGGCCCGAGAAACCCGGTGACACGGCCGGGTTCGACGGTGAAGGAGAGGTCGTTGACCGCCGCGACACCGCCAAAACGCTTGGTGATGTTCTTGAATTCGATGACAGTGCCGGTAGGCATGAAACTCCCCTCGGTAATACGTCTCACCCTATTGCCCGACCGGCTGTTTTGCATCGCCGACCGGGTCTTAAATCTTGGGGACCTCGGCGTGCCTCGCGCAGGCCGGCGCCGCAGTGGCGACACACTCAGCACAGACCACGAGTTGTTCCCGGCAGGAGGCGTCACGGCAGTTGAGCATGTTCCTGGTGGGGGTGGCACAGACCTGGCAGGTACCGAGCACGACAGCGCCAGGGGCGAAGTCGATAGACATGCGCTGATCGAAGACATAGAGCGAACCGGACCACAGGCCTTCGTTGCCGAACTCCTCGCCGTAGCGCACGATTCCACCGTCGAGCTGGTACACCTCGCCGAAACCCCGCGACTTCATGAGGCCGCTCAGTACCTCACAGCGGATGCCGCCGGTGCAGTAGGTCACGACCGGCTGGCCCTTGAGATGGTCATACTTGCCGCTGTCCAGTTCGGCCACGAACTCGCGGGTGTTGGACACATCGGGCACGACCGCGTCTGGGAAATGGCCTATCTCGGCTTCGAATCGGTTGCGTCCGTCGAAGAAGACGACGTCGTCGCCACGCTTGGCGACGAGCTCGTTGAGCTCGGCCGGTTGCAACCGGGTGCCGCCGCCGATGACTCCGCTCGCATCCACCTGAAGCTCGCCGGGGGAGCCGAAGCTGACAATTTCGTCGCGCACCTTGACCACGAGTTTCGGAAAATCCAGGCTCTGGCCGTTCTCGTCGAGGCCGGTGCCCGCACTGAACTTGAAATCGATGTTCTTGAACGCCGGGTAGTCGCGGGTTCTCCGGATGTACTTCTTGATCGCGGGAAGATCGCCGCCGACCGTGCCGTTCAGCCCGTCCGTCGAGATCAGGATGCGCCCGCGCAGCCCGAGCCCCGCGCACAGGTCGCGCTGCCAGAGCCGGACCGCCTCCGGATCGGCCAGCGGCGTGAAGATGTAAAAGAGCAGGATCTTCGGAATGGCCATGGGTCCATTTTACGAGAGCGCGCGTAGGCTGGCCGCACTGACAGTGCCGCAACAACACGGCACCACCAAGGAGGCTCTGTGACCCACGATCCGCTCGCCCGCTTCGGCGAGGTGCCCCAGTTCTCGCTCACGAGCACCGATATGACCGATGGCGGCCCGTTGCGGCCGGCCCAGTATGGCGCCGACGCCGGGGGCGAGGATCTCTCCCCGCAGCTGTCCTGGTCGGGTTTCCCCGCCGAAACCCAGAGTTTCGCGCTGACCGTGCACGACCCTGACGCTCCGACCGGTTCGGGATTCTGGCACTGGGCCGTGGCGAACCTGCCGATTTCGGCCACCGACCTGCTCGCCGGGGCCGCGGGGGGCTCCCTGCCCGACGGCTCACTCACCCTGCCGAACGAGCTGCGCCTGACCTCGTTCACCGGGGCCGGACCGCCGCCCGGTACCGGCACTCACCGATACCAGTTCATCGTGCACGCGGTCGATGTGCCGATGCTCGACCTCGACCCACAGTCAACGCCAGCCGTTCTTGGCTTCAACCTGCACTTTCACACGCTCGCGCGTGCGGTGTTGGAGGCGACCGGAGTCGCAGGCGGGGCTTCCATTAACTGATATCCGGTCGGGGACGCCCTCCTGAAACCGGGAGTTACCCCCCAAACGGGGTGTTTCCCAGCGAACCCCCCGGGGAGCTGACTTACTCTCACGCAGTGAGTAACACCAGAAATTCGTTCGACACCGTTCGTCCCACTCCCCGCTCTCTCCCCGCACAGCAGCCCGAGTCCAGCCCCGCACGCGCGCATCAGTCGGCATCAGCCTGGCTGCACGGTATCCGGTTGCATGCCGACGGCGTGACCGTTGACCGGTCTGCCCACCGGGAGACGGGCATCCGGCGCCTGCCTGTCTGGGCTTGGCGCGCCTTGATGCTGCGGCGCGAGACACCGGTGCACAAATTCAACCTGAACCCGATCGACACTGTTATCTACACCCGTGACGTCGATTATGTCGGTGACGGCCAGAAGAATCACCGCCTTGATGTTCTCGTTCCCAAGCGAGACCCTGACGCTGTCGCTGAACCCCTGCCGGTCTACGTGTACTTTCACGGCGGCGGCTGGACCTCGGGGGACAAAGACCCACTGACCAAGTACTGCGCGAGCCAGGCCGCCGAGGGCATGATCGTGGTCAACGCCAACTACCGCATGGCCACGCGGTTTCAGATGGGGCACATGATGCAGGACGGCAACGCGGTGCTCGACTGGGTCGCCCGCAATATCGCCGCGTATGGGGGAGACCCCACCCGCATCGTGCTCGGCGGTGACTCCGCCGGCGGACATATCGCCGCGCTGCTTACCGCGTCGACCTATGAGCCCGAGCTCGCCGAGCACTATGACATTCATCCCCCGATTGCCGCCCGCGATCTGCGCGGCCTGGTGCAACACTGCAGCATTGCCGACTTTTCGGTTCTGTTCGATCGCGGGTTCGTGTTGAGCCTCAACTTCGTGCGGATGCTGCTGCCCGAGCGGGGCCGCGGCCTGCACTTGCGCACGGCGGCGCGTTTCATGTCGCCGATTGAGTGGCTCGATCGGGGTTTTCCGCCGGTCTTCGTCACCACATCGGAGCGCGATTACTTCTATCGCGCCAACCTCAATTTCATCGAAGCACTGCGGGCACGGGCTATCAAGGTCGACACCCTGATCTATGGCCGGCGCAACGTCAATACCAAGCACACCTGGCAGCAGGACGACTCGCATCCGGAATCGCAGGAGGTCTACCGGCGCCTCGGCGCCTTCGTGCGTGCCGTCGCGCCGCGCGCGGTCGCCATCGCCTGAGTCGGCGACTGTGCCGATCGTGCACGCAAGACTCTGGTGGGCAGCGGATGCTGGTGCACCCCCACAACGAATGTCCCGCTGACCCATCGCTTCGTTAGCATCGTAACGTGCATATGTTCTTCAGAACTCTCCTTCACGTCTTGCTGTCGAAGTTCGGGCCGCGACTCGGTCACTTCGACGTTGCGCGCACCAATTTCGTGACCATGCCGACCGACCAGGATATTTTGCGGCACATGAACAACGGGGTCTACCTGTCGATCATGGACGTGGCCCGCTTCGACCTGCTGCACCGCACCGGCATCTGGGCCATCTTCCAGGAACGCGGCTGGTACCCCGTTGTCGTCTCCGAGACAATCAGTTTTCGGAAGTCGCTCACGGTCGGCCAGAAGTTCACCGTCGAGTCGCGCATCCTCGGCTTCGACGAAAAGGCCGTCTATGTCGAGCAACGCTTCGTGCGACCCGATGCCGACGGCGTACTGGAAATTTACGCTCACGGGTACATTCGCGGCCGTTTTCTCAAGCGCACGGGTGGTGTCGTCACGATCGACGAATTGCTCGACGCAGTCGGTGTTGCCCCCGACAACCTGACCGTTCCTGAGTGGCTGCTCGAGTGGAGCCGCAACGCCGCGGCACCGGCCACCCGTGCCCCCGCGCCGAGCATCTGGCCCTGACTGATTCCACCCGTACCGGTGTTACCTGCTCCAGTACGGTTCCGGGAGACGGGAGACGGGAGACGGGAGACGGGGGACTCGGGCTCAGGCGGTGCGCACCGGAACGATCATGTCCTTGTAGAACTGGGCCTGCGCCGGATAGTAGTGTTCCCATTCCGGCACCGGCAGGCCGGCGCGTGAGGCGACCAGGCGATCGAGGTAGTAGTCCCAGCCGGGGCCGACCGTCGCGGCCTCTGACGCCGACCGCAAGCGCTGTCCGAACGTCAGGTTCGTCATACCGTCGCCCTCGACCAGGTGAAACAGTGCCCGCCAGGAATCTTCTCCCTCGCCGAAATCACCGTGAAACCGGTGTGGGGCCTGGCATTCCCGAATGCTCACGTATTCCCACCGGGCTTCCGGTTCCGCCGTCATCCTAAATTTGACGGCGCCCGTAGCCGGTGATCCGGTATAGGTGCCGATCCACTTCTCGAGTTCGGCGGGGCGGGTCATACTCGCCCACACCTGTTCGATCGGCGCGTTGAACAGCCGATTGAGAATGAGATACAGGCCATCCTCGCGGTGAACGAGGCGTCCGGTGGGCTTGGCTGACATTGGTGACCTCCACTATGAGCGAAACGTGAGTCTTAACTCAGGCTAGGCCACTTCGAGCCCCTCGGCTACAGCGAAGAAACCCTCGTGAACGGCCCGTGCGAGCGTGTACCCATGAGAGCGCTCACCCTGCTCCAATGTCGGGCATGGGTTCGCTCAGGCTTTGACCTCGCCTGCCCGTCACAGTGCATTTACCTGCGAGTCACCTGAGACCGCTACACAGGCAGGTATCCATTGTCTGTCCCAGGAGGACCACAGCATGAGCGCCTTTCGACGCCCCGCACGCCCCCGAATACCCATCATCACCCTGGCCGTCGCGGCCTGCGCTGCACTCGCGGCGGCACCACTCGTGTCGGCGGTGCCGTCGGCATCCGCTGCCATCGTCGCCGCTCCGATCACCGCATCGGGCACCGACCCCTATTTTGAGATGGTGCCGCTCGGCAGCTACGAGACCGGTACCTTCGACCAGTCGGCCGCCGAAATCGTGACGTATCACGCCGCCAGCCAGCGTCTCTTCGTGGTCAACGCGGCCCAGGGCGCGGTCGATGTGTTGAGTATCAGCGACGCGACCGCCCCCGCCAAGGTATTCGCGCTCACGGCCGAGGGAGCCGCGATTGACGGCGGCAGTGAGGTGATTCCGGCCGGATCGACTGCCAATTCGGTCGCCGTACGAGCCGATGGCCTCGGCGCGATGGCCATCGAATCACCGACCAAAACGAATGCCGGTTGGCTGGTCTTCTTCGACGCCAACGCCGCAGAGCCAGCTGTTCTCGGCGCGGTCACGGTCGGCGCGCTGCCCGACATGGTGAGCATGTCGGTTGACGGCGGTTACGCCGTTGTCGCCAACGAGGGCGAGCCGAACGACGCATTCGACGTCGACCCTGAAGGGTCGGTCAGCGTCGTCACGCTGCCGGAAACGCTGAGTGTGCCGACCCCGTCGGCCGTCGCAACCGCCGACTTCCACGCCTACGAGGTTGGCGGCTCGAAGACGTTGCCGACCGATGTGCGTATCTTTGGACCGACCGTGAACACCGACTTTCCAGTCTCGGCTAACCTCGAGCCCGAGTATGTCGCGATCGACGGTCTCACCGCCTACGTCGCCCTGCAGGAGGCTAACGCCGTCGCGGTCGTCGACCTGGCCTCTGCCGCAGTCACCGACGTCTGGCCGCTCGGTTTTCAAGACCACGGTCTGGACGGTAACGGCATCGACGCCTCCGACAAGGACGACAGCATCAACATCCTGACCTACCCCGGTCTCAAGGGCATGTACATGCCAGACGGCATCAACGCCTACACGGCAGACGACGCGACCTACCTCGTCACCGCGAATGAGGGCGATGCCCGTGAATGGGGCGACTACGCCGACGGTGAGCGCGCAGAGGATCTCACGATCTGCACCGACAGCGCCCTCTTCGGCAAGAATACCGATGCCGAAATGGGCCGTCTGAACGTCTCCATCGAAGACGGCTACAACGCCATCGACAGCTGCTACGACGAGCTCTACTCCTTCGGCTCGCGCTCCTTCTCGATCTGGAACACCGATGGCACGCAGGCCTTCGACTCCGGTGACGACTTTGAGCAGATCACCGCCGCGGCCAACCCCGGCTTCTTCAACTCGGACCACAGCGAGTCCAACCTCGAGGGCCGCAGCGACAACAAGGGTCCGGAGCCGGAGAACCTCGCTATCGGACAGATCGACGGCCGCACGTATGCGTTCATCGGCCTCGAACGCGTTGGCGGCATCATGGCCTACGACATCACCGACCCGACCAACGCCCAGTTCGTTACCTACCTCAACAACCGTGACTTCCAGATATCGGTGGAGGACTCCACCGACGTAGCCACCGACCTGCCGCTTGCCGGCGACCTCGGCCCAGAGGGGGTCACCTTCATCTCCGCCGCAGACTCACCGACCGGTGAGCCGATGCTCGCCGTGGGCAACGAGGTCTCGGGAACCACCACGATCTTCGCGATCAACACCATTCCGGCGCCGGCTGACACCGAGCTCCAGATTCTGGGCATCAACGACTTCCACGGTCGTCTTGAAGCGGATGCGTACAACAAGCAGGGCGGCGCCGCCGTCCTGGCCGGAGCCGTCGCGCAGTTGAAAACCGAGAACCCGAACACCCTGTTCGTGTCTGCCGGCGACAACATCGGCGCTTCCACCTTCACGTCCTTCTCGCAGCAGGACGAACCGACCATCGACGCCCTGCTCGCTGCCGGCCTCGACGCATCCGTTGTGGGAAATCACGAGTTCGACGCAGGCTGGGACGACCTCGAGAACCGGGTCAGGTCGTCGTTCGGTGACCCGCGCTATGCACTGGGTGCCAACGTCTACCTCACGGGCACGAAGACGCCCGCCCTCGACGAATATTGGGTCAACGAGGTCGACGGCGTACGCGTCGGTTTCATCGGTACCGTCACCGAGCAGACCGCGTCGATGGTCTCCCCGGCCGGCATCGCCGACGTTGAGTTCGGCGACCAGCTCGAAGCCGCCAATCGGGTGGCCGCGCAGCTGCACGACGGCAGCGACGGCAACGGCGAAGCCGACGTCATTGTGCTGCTCACCCATGAGGGCGGCGTCGGCACCGATTGCGCCGCGATCGGCGAGGCCGACAGCCTGTACGGCGACCTGATCCGCGGAGCATCGTCGGACATCGACGCGATCCTCTCCGGCCACACCCACGCTGCCTACAACTGCTCGTACCCGGTCGACGGCTGGACGGCTGGGCTCGAACGCCCGGTTCTGCAGAGCGGGCAGTACGGCATGAACCTCGACCAGGTGAACATGACCGTCAACCCGACCACCAAGTCGGTCGTGTCGATCAGCAGCGCACTGCTGCCCCTGCACGACGGCACCGCCGGTCTGTACCCGGCCGACCCGGCCGTCGCCCAGATCGTGTCGGATGCCGTCGAGCAGGCCGACATCGTCGGTTCCGTCGACGTTGGGGCGATCAGCTCCGACATCACCAGGGCCGACGGCGGAGCCGACCGCGGCTCGGAGTCGACCCTCGGAAATCTCGTCGCCGACATTCAGCTCTGGGCTACCTCGAACGCAGCATTCGGCGGCGAACCGGCCGAGATCGCGTTCATGAACCCGGGCGGCGTGCGCGACGACCTGCTCCATGGTTCGGACGGGCGGGTCACATACAAACAGGTGGCCAACGTGCAGCCTTTCGCCAACACTCTCGTCACGATGGACCTCACCGGCAGCCAGCTGCGCGCACTGCTCGAGGAACAGTGGCAGCCTGACGGCTCATCGCGGGCCAAGCTGCACCTGGGCGTTTCGGAAGGATTCAGCTACCTGTACGAGCCGACCGCAGCCCGAGGCGAGCACGTGGTCGGCATGACGCTCAACGGTATTGACGTGGCTCCGACCGACGTGTTCCGCGTCGCAACGAACTCGTTCCTGGCTTCCGGCGGCGACAACTTCACGACCTTCGCCGCGGGAAGCGACGCGACCGACACCGGCCAGGTTGACCTCTCGGCGACCGTGGAGTACTTCAAGATGCACGCGCTCGTCGACCCCGCCCCGCTCGGCCGCGCCGTGCTGGCCGGCACCGACTGGGCCAGTATCGACGTCGGTGACGCCGTCTTCGCCCCCGGCGAGAAGTTCAGCGTCACGGTGTCCGGGCTCAACCCCGGCCAGAAGATCACCGGCACGCTTCACTCCACGCCGGTGAACCTCGGCACCTTCGCGGCGAACTCCGCCGGAGTCGTCAGCTTCTCCGCGGTGATCCCTGCCGACACAACCGTTGGTGCTCACTCGCTTGTGATCAGTGCGGTCGGGCTCGAGCCGATCACGGTGGCAGTAACAGTGGCAGCAACCGCCGCCGCGGCCGTGAGCAGCACGAGCGCCGTGGGCGCCATCCCGGCGCTCGGTGTCGATCTGGCCCCGGCCGGCGTCGCCGCGCTGCTCCTGCTGCTCGGCGGAAGCCTGCTCCTGGCACGTCGCCGCCGGCAGGACCTGCCAGCCTAACGTTTCACAGACGGAGGCCCGGTGGCCCGCCACCGGGCCGCAGGTTCGAAGAATCAGCGGCGGACGCTCGGTCAGGTCGGGTCGAGGGATTCGAACGGACGCGGCGGCTGAAGCGGGTCGGACTCGGTGGGCAAGGCCACCTTGCTCACCGCCCGGTCGAGGGCATCACGCATCGCGACCACCCCGGGGCGCTGAGCGCTCGACCGCCGAGCGGCCGAGAACAGGGTGCGGTGCGGGGTGCCCGGCAGATCGTGCAGCTGAGCGGCAGGCATGCGACCGGCCCAGACCAGGTCGGGCAGAATGCCCACCGCATTGCCCGATTCAATCAAGCGGATGTGGGCGATCAGGTCAGCGGTTTCAAACCGCACGTCGGGGTCGAACCCGGCCGAGCGGCACAGTTGCGTTGCCCACTGCCGCGACGCGGTACCGACCGGCTCCATGACCCAGGGCAGCCCGGCCGACTCCTCCAGGGTCGCCGCGGTTACCCGCGCCGTATCTTCCGGTGGCACCGCGAGCCGCAGGGCATCCGTTGCGAGGTTGACCCGGTCAAGATCGGGCCAGTGCGCGCGTGTATGGCCGGGGTACTGTTCGGCGAGCACGAGGTCGAAGTCGCGCGCGGCCACCTCGAACAGGCCGCGCTCGGGTTCCCGCTCGGTCACCTCGACCCGCAGTGCCGGGTAGTCCTCGGCCAGATAGGTGAGCGCCCGCGGAATCACGGCGAGGGCTGCCGACTGAAAAACGGCCACCCGCACGGTGCCAGACACCATCGTCGTACTGGCACGCAGGTCGGCTTCAGCTAATTCGAGGCGCTCCAGCACATGGGTCGTGTGCTCGACCAGAATTTCAGCTTGCGCCGTGAGCTGCACGCGGCGGCCGACCTTCTTGAGTAGGACGACGCCGGCCTCTTTTTCGAGAAGAGCGAGCTGCTGCGACACCGCGGAGGGACTGTAGGCCAGGGCCTCGGCGACACCGGCGAGAGTGCCGCGAATCTTCAGCTCGCGCAGCATCCGCAGCCGCCTGACATCCAGCATCCGCTGCTCCTTACACCCATTTGCACACAGAAAACCGATCCGTTAGAAATTGTAACGAATACTCTGCATAAACAATTGCTTTTGCTAAATATAGGCTGGTATCAGACTTGAACCACCAGAGCTTCCCACCGCGAACGAAAGACTAGTCTCGTGACCATGACCCACGCCTCCACCCGCCCGGACAACGAAGAATTCAGCTCGGAGGTCGTCACGCTCGTCAAGAAATGGCTAGACGAGAGCGCCACTATTCCCGCGGATGCCGCGGCCGAACGGCTCGCCGGCGTGCTCAAGGATCCGAACGGCCTGGATTTCACTGTCGGCTTCGTCGACGGCGTCATGCGCCCCGAAGACAAGATGGTTGCCGGGTACAGCCTGCAGAAGGTCGCCAAGAAGGCGCCAGCTTTTCTGCCGCCGCATATGCGCGCTGCTATCGGTCTCGGCGGAATTCTCGGACCGGTGCTGCCCTGGGTCGTTATCCCCGCAGCCCGAGCCGTGCTGCGCCAGATGGTCGGCCACCTCGTCGTCGACTCCACCCCCGACAAGCTCGGCCCGGCACTCGTGCACTTGAAAGAGGACGGCAACCGCCTCAACATCAACCTGCTCGGCGAGTCAGTGCTCGGCGAAAAGGAAGCGACCGAACGCCTCGAAGGCACCCGGCGCATCCTCGAACGTCCCGATGTGGACTACGTCTCGATCAAGGTGTCGTCGATCGCCAGCCAGCTGTCAATGTGGGCTTTCGACGAGACAGTCGTCCGTGTGATCGAACGACTGACGCCGCTGTTTGAGTTCGCCGCGGCATCCCCGACTCCGAAGTTCATCAACCTCGACATGGAGGAATACCGCGACCTCGACCTCACCATTGCGGTGTTCGAGGGACTGCTCGACCAGCCGCAGCTCGCCCAGCTCGAGGCCGGTATCGTGCTGCAGGCGTACCTTCCCGACGCCCTCAGCGCCATCCAAGGACTCACCCACTGGGCCCAGAAACGGCGCGCCGCCGGCGGAGCGCCGATCAAGGTTCGCCTGGTCAAGGGTGCCAACCTCGCCATGGAGCACGTCGACGCCGCCGTGCACGACTGGCCGCTCGCCACGTTCTCGAGCAAGCAGGAAAGCGACACCAACTACAAGCGCGTGCTCGACTGGGCGCTCACCCCGCAGAACACCGACGCGGTCAAGCTCGGCATCGCCGGCCACAACCTCTTTGACGTGGCCTGGGCGCACCTGCTCAGCGTCGCCCGCGGCGTCGACGACCGGGTCGAGTTCGAGATGCTGCTGGGCATGGCCACCGGCCAGGCGCAGGCCGTTCGCAAGGACGTCGGACAGCTGCTGCTCTACACGCCCGTCGTGGACCCCGCAGAGTTCGACGTGGCGATCAGCTACCTGATTCGCCGGCTCGAAGAGAACGCGAGCCAGGAAAACTTCATGTCGGCCGTGTTCGAGCTGACCAGCAACCCCGAGCTGTTCGACCGGGAGAGGGTCCGCTTTCAGGCCTCTCTCGACGCCCTCGACGACCGGGTGCCCACCCCCAACCGTGTGCAGGACCGCTCGAGCAGCTACGACCTCGACCGGCTCGCCGCTGCCCATACGGATGCGCGCAGCCTTGACGCCGAGGCAACCGACGACGACGACCCACAACTGACCGGCGCTCTGCTCGGCATCACGCGCGGTTCGGTGCCCTCGCACTCCACCTTCCGCAATGAGCCGGACACCGACCCGTCGGTGCCCGCCAACCGCGCCTGGGGCCGGGCCATCCTCGCCCGCGCCGATGCGTCGACGCTGGGCACCGACACGATCGAAGCCGCCGCCGTACCCGATGAGGCCGCCCTCAACGCCATCATCGCGGCTGCGGTGACCGCCGGAGCCGCCTGGGGACAGAAGACGGGCGCCGAACGCGCTGCCGTACTGCACCGCGCTGGACTCGCGCTTGCCGCCAACCGCGCCCGCCTGATCGAGGTCATGGTGAGTGAGTGCGGCAAGACCCTCATCGAGGGTGATGCCGAGGTGAGCGAGGCAGTGGACTTCGCCCACTACTACGCGGAGCGTGCCAAGGATCTCGACCACGTACAAGGCGCCATCTTCGTGCCCTCGGAGCTCATCGTGGTCGCCCCGCCGTGGAACTTCCCCACCGCCATCCCCGCCGGGGGCGCACTGGCCGCCCTCGCCTCCGGCGCCGGCGTTGTCATCAAGCCCGCCACGGTAGCCCAACGCACCGGCGCTGTCGTCGTCGAGGCGCTCTGGGAGGCCGGCATTCCGCGTGATCTGCTCGCGCTGGTCAACCTGCCCCACCGCGAGCTCGGTGCCAAACTCATCGCGCACCCCGCCGTGAACCGCGTCATTCTCACCGGGGGTTACGAGACGGCCGAGCTGTTCCGCTCGTTCCGCCACGACCTTCCGCTGCTCGCCGAAACCAGCGGTAAGAACGCCATAATCGTGACCCCCTCGGCCGACCTCGACCTCGCGGCCGCGGACGTCGTGAAGAGTGCGTTCGGCCACGCCGGCCAGAAGTGCTCGGCGGCCAGTCTCGTCATTCTGGTCGGGTCGGTCTCGAAGTCACCGCGATTCCTCGGCCAGCTGGTCGACGCGGCGACCTCGATCGAGATCGGACAGGCCAATGACCCGGTCACCCAGATGGGCCCGATCATGTCCCCGGCTGATGGCAAACTGCTGCACGCCCTCACCACCCTCGGTGCCGAAGAGACCTGGCTGGTCGAGCCCAAGCAGCTCGACGACACCGGCAAGCTCTGGTCGCCGGGCATCCGCACCGGCGTCGCGCCCGGATCGTACTTTCACCTCACCGAATTCTTCGGTCCGGTGCTCGGCGTGATGCACGCGCGCAACCTGGAAGAAGCCATCCGGTTGCAGAACGCGGTCGACTTCGGCCTCACCAGCGGGCTGCACTCGCTCGACGCTGACGACGTGGCCCTCTGGCTGGACACAGTTGAAGCCGGCAACCTCTACGTCAACCGCGGCATCACCGGCGCCATCGTGCAGCGCCAGCCGTTCGGCGGCTGGAAGCGTTCAGCCGTCGGTGCCGGCACCAAGGCCGGCGGACCGAACTACCTGCTCGGCCTCGGCAGCTGGGTCAACGAACCGGGCCGCAACAGCTCGACGCTGCACCTGCGCGGGCTCGAGCAGCGCGTCACCGACCTCATCGAGGCCAGCCAGCCGTTCCTCGACTACGCCGACTTCGATGTGCTGCGCCGCTCGGCCGTGAGTGACGCCCTGGCCTGGCGCGAAGAATTCAACGTCGTGCGCGACGAGACCGGCCTCGTCCTGGAGCGCAACCTGTTCCGCTATCGTGCGTTGCCGGTCTCCGTGCGACTGACCGAATCCGGCACACTGGCCCAGTTGCTGCGAGTGATCGCCGCCGCCACCCTGTCGACGTCCCGCTACGACGTCTCGAGCAGCATCCCGGTGCCGCCCGCCGTGCGCAATATCCTCGCCGAACGCGAGATTCCGGTCTTCATCGAGAGCGACCGGGAATGGCTGGATCGCGCGCGTTCCGGCGGTATCACGTCCAGTCGTGTGCGCCTTATCGGTGGCGACCCGGCGCTGGGAGCACGGGCCGAGGCTTCCGCTCTCGCCGATGCCATCAGCGGCAGCCCGGATATCGCCGTGTACTCGAACGCCGTCACCCAGGCCGGTCGCATCGAGGTGCTGCCGTTCCTGCGGGAGCAGGCCATCTCGATCACCGCCCACCGGTTCGGCAACCCGAGCACGCTTTCCGACGGCCTGATCTAGCCCGGAACGGCACGCAACCGCGGAGATCGCTGGCCGAACCGCCCCGAATCATAATTCGAGGGCGGTTTCGGCGCAATCTCCGCGGTACTGAGAGGTTTTACGGGCATGAGCGCCGACCAGCGCGAGGGCGTCCAGCACACGTGCGGCTTACATACAGTTTTGTGGAGCAAACTCCTATGGGCCGTATGATTGCCGCTGTCCACAATTCGACAGGGGTCCACGCTTGAACGGAAACGCGACGACGACGCACCGAAACGTCGCTTTGTTGTCGGTCACCAGCCGGATGGCGCCCCTCGTCACGACGTCTGAAGAAATCGACCGACGTTTGAAGCCGGTATTGGCGCGACTCAAACTGCCCACCGGGCTACTCCAACGGGTGGCCGGCGTCTACGAGCGCCGCAATTGGGGCCCGAACGAGACCTTTGACGACGCAGCGGTCAAGGCCGGCAAGGTTGCGCTGCGCGAGGCCGGCATCAAACCGAGCGATGTGGGCCTGCTCATCAACACCTCGGTCACCCGCAAGCACCTCGAACCCTCCGTGGCCGTGCGCATCCACCACGGTCTCGGCCTGCCCTCGTCGGCCATCAACTTCGATATCGCGAACGCCTGCCTTGGCTTCGTGAACGGCATGACGCTCGCCGCGCAGCTCATCGACTCCGGACAGATCAAGTACGCCGTGATCATCGACGGCGAAGATGCCGACGAGATCCAGAGCAACACGATCGATCGCCTGGGCCGTCCCGGTATCAAGCGCAAAGACTTCATGAGCGAGTTCGCGAGCCTGACCCTCGGTTCCGGCGCGGCCGCCGCCGTGCTCGGCCCCGCGGATGCCCATCCTGGCGGACACCGTATCCTCGGCGGCGTCACCCGCGCTGCCACCCAGTTCAACGGACTGTGCGTCGGCAGTGTCGACGGCATGTTCACCGACGCCAAGGCACTGCTCAAGGGCGGCATGGAACTGGTCGTCTCGGCCTGGACCGAAGCCAAACGCGACTGGAGCTGGTCGAACATGGACCGGTACATCGTGCACCAGGTCTCTGACGTGCACACCAACGCCATCGTCAAGGCGACCGGCATGGACAAAACCAAGGTGCCGCTGACCTATCCCACGCTCGGCAATGTGGGCCCGGCATCGATTCCGATCACGCTCTCGCGGGAGTCGTCGAAGCTGCAATCGGGCAACCGGGTGCTGCTGATGGGCGTCGGGTCCGGCCTCAACACCGCCATGATGGAACTCGTCTGGTGACGGGCGGCGCCCCACACCACAGTCGACTCCTGCGAGATGCCAGCTTCGGCCCCATGAACCGTCCAACCGCCCACGAGACGCCACGTTCTGCCTCATCGAATGGACCCAAGGGGCTGAACGTGGCATCTCGTGAAAACCAAGGTGCCGAAAGTGGCTTCTCGGGCCCCAGAGGAGTGTGACTGAAATTCGCGCAACCCCAGCTTCCCGACTTCCGCGCGCGCGCTCGGCCGTGGCGACCTCGCCGCCGTCGGGGCTGGCTGGGCTGAACCCCGAGTGGTCGCGCCTGGTCGATGTGGCAGAGAGCGGTACGACCGGGGTGACCCAGGGCTGGCACCTGCTCGACAACGGCCCGCAGCTAGACGCGCTTGGTGTTGTTCCGGTCGGAACCATACTCTGCGTGCACGGCAACCCGACCTGGTCCTACCTCTGGCGCGACCTGCTGGCGTCGACAACGGATGCCGCCACGGCCGGCGCGCCGGCCTGGCGCGTGATCGCCGTCGACCAGCTGGACATGGGTTTCTCCGCGCGTACCGGGAGTTTTCGCCCGCTGGCCCGCCGGGTGCAGGATCTCGGCGACCTCACCGACGCTCTTGAGCTGACCGGCCCGGTCGTGACCCTCGGCCACGACTGGGGCGGAGTGGTCTCGCTCGGCTGGGCCGTCGATCACCCCGCCCTGCTGGCCGGCGTCACGCTGCTGAACACGGCGGTGCACCAGAGGGCCGATGTTCCGATTCCGGCACCGCTGCGCCTCGCGCTCGGGCGAGGAATCCTCGGCCCGGCCACGGTCGAGACGAGCGGATTCCTGGCCACGACCCTCGCCCTCGCGCATCCGCCGCTGTCGACAGAGGTGAAGCGCGGCTACCGCGCGCCATACCGAACGAGCGCCCGCCGCGGCGGAATCGGCGGCTTCGTCGCCGATATCCCGGTCACGCCCTCCCATGACAGCCGGCCCGAACTCGACCGCATCGCCGAAGCCGCGCGTTCGCTCGCTGTGCCCGTGCTGCTGCTCTGGGGTCCCAGAGACCCGATTTTCAGCGACCGCTACCTCGACGACCTGGTCGAACGGATGCCGCACGCCCGCGTGCACCGGTTCGAGGGCGCCGGGCACTTGCTCGCCGAAGACGCGGACTACGCCGCCGCCATGCTGCTCTGGCTGGGCGACGCTGTCAGCGTCGAAACCTCTGCCGCCGCTAGTGCAACCGCGTCGCGTTCCCAAACTGGCGAACTCGACACGCTCGATCAGCGCGAGGGGGAATCGGCTGCGCAGGCCGCGTGGGAGGCCGCGGGGGCGCATCCGCTGTGGCACCATCTGGACGAATTACGCGACTGTGACGACACCGCCCTGGTCGACATGCAGCCGGCTCCCCGCGCGGTCAGCTGGCGGCTGCTGTCACGTCGCGTGCGCCAGATCGCCGCCGGTCTCGTGCACGTAGGCGTCAAGCCCGGCGATCGCGTCTCGCTGCTGGTACCGCCGAGCGCCGACCTCACCGCGGTGCTCTACGCCTGCATACGCATCGGTGCCATCGTCGTCGTCGCGGATGCCGGCCTCGGCCTGACCGGGCTCACTCGCGCCGTCCGCGGCGCCCGCCCCGACTTCGTGATCGGGGCAGCTCCCGGACTCACGGCCGCCCGCGCGCTCCGCTGGCCGGGGCGCACGATCTCCACCGCACGCTACCCGGCCCCGATGGCTCGTCTGCTCGGCGTGGAACATACCCTCGCTGAGTTGATCCGGTTGGGCCAGGTCCGACTGGAGGCCGGCGATGATCTGCCGCCCGAGCCCGCCCCCAGCGACCCGGCCGCCGTGCTGTTCACCTCCGGGTCCACCGGACCGGCCAAGGGCGTCGTCTACACGCACGGCCAGCTCTCCGCCGTGAGCCGCGCCCTCTTTCTGCAGTACGGCGTCGGCGTCGGTACCGGTCTCGTCGCTGGATTCGCACCGTTCGCGCTGCTCGGCCCTGCCCTCGGCGCTCGCTCGGTCACCCCCGATATGGACGTCACCGCGCCCAAAACGCTCACGGCGACCGCGGTAGCGGCGGCCGTCGCCGCCATCGACGCGACCGTCGTCTTTCTCTCGCCCGCCGCGCTCGTGAACGTCGTCGCGACGGCGGGCGAGCTGACGCCCGCCGACCATGCGGCCCTCGCCGGGGTGCAGCGTTTTCTTTCGGCCGGCGCGCCCATCTCCGAAAAACTACTCGCTCAGGCTGCGGCGCTCATGCCGGGAGCGACCGCGCACACGCCGTACGGAATGACAGAGGGCCTGCTCATGGCCGATATCACGCTCGAGGGTATTCGAGCCGCGGCTGCGAGTGTTGCGACACCGCCAGCAACGGATATTGCTGCGCCCGATGACGATGACGATGACGATGACGATGACGATGACGAGGCGGTCCCCGCAGTGCACCCCGCAGTGCACCCCGCAGTGAACCCCGCAGTGAACCCTGCCGGGGGAGTCTGCGTCGGCGGGGCGACCGCGACCACCCGCATCCGGATCAGCGCGCTCGACGAGAGCGGGGCATCCGTCGGTGAGCTGTCGGAGCAACCCGACGTGACCGGAGAGATCGTCGTCTCCGCGCCGCACGTCAAGGATCAGTACGACCGGCTGTGGCTCACCGAGCGGGCATCGCGGCGCGGTGCAGTGCCGGGCGAACGGTGGCATCGCACCGGAGACGTCGGCCACCTCGACAGCGCCGGCCGCCTCTGGGTCGAGGGCCGACTGCCGCACATCATCGCGACGGCCGACGGCGTGGTCACTCCGGTCGGCCCGGAGCAGCGCATTGAAGCGCTGGCCGACGTGGCCCGCGCGGCCTTCGTCGGTGTCGGCCCGGTCGGTACGCAGCAGCAGGTCGCCGTGATCGAAACCGTGCCGCCGGCCCGCCGCGTGCACCGGGCGTCCAGGCCGCTCGCCGCCGCAGTGCGCGCCGCGGTCGGGTCGCCGGTCGCGGCTGTTCTCGTCGTTCCCCGTCTGCCCACCGACATTCGGCATAACTCCAAAATCGACCGCAGCCGCCTGTCGCGCTGGGCCACCGGCATCCTCTCTGGTGGCAGCTGGGTGAAGCCATGAGGGTGCTGGTTACCGGAGCCAGCGGATTCCTCGGCCGCGCGGTCGCAGCCGACATCAGCGCGGCCGGGCACGAGGTGCGTACCTTTCAGCGGCGACCCTCTGGCGTGCCTGGGGTCGAAGACGTGCACGGTTCCATCACGACTCCCGCCGACACTCCCTATGCCGGTCTCGCCTATGCCGTGAGCGGCATGGACGCTGTCGTGCACCTCGCAGCCAAGGTGTCACTCGCCGGCGACCCGGCCGAGTTTGCGGCAGTCAACGTCGGTGGAACGCACACAGTGCTGCACGCCGCCCAGGATGCCGGCGTCTCCCGTTTCGTCTACGTCTCCTCGCCGTCGGTGGCGCATGCCGGCAGCTCGATCATGGGTGCAGACGCCCTGCCCGCTTCACCGGAACGGGCCCGCGGTGACTACGCTCGCACCAAGGCACGGGCCGAGCTGCTAGCGCTCGCCGCCGATGCTCCCGAATTCAGTGTGGTCGCCGTGCGCCCGCACCTGGTCTGGGGACCCGGTGACACCCAGCTGATCGATCGGATCGTCGACCGTGCGCGCTCCGGACGGCTGCCGTTGCTCGGGCATGGCGCGGCGCTCATCGACACGACCTACGTCGACAACGCGGCTTCAGCCATTCACGCGGCGCTCGCCGCCGCCCCGTCGGTGCACGGGCAGTCCTACGTCATCACCAACGGGGAGCCCCGCCCGGTCGCGGAGCTGCTCGCCGGAATCTGCGGCGCGGCCAACGTGGCCGCTCCGGCCTGGCGGGTGCCGGCATCCGCTGCCCGTGCCGCCGGCTCACTCATCGAGGCCATCTGGCGGCGTCGCCCGGGAGTCGACGAACCGCCGATGACCCGCTTTCTGGCCGAACAGCTCTCCACGGCGCACTGGTTCGACCAGCGTCGCACTCGTGCCGACCTCAGCTGGACGCCCGCAGTCTCGCTCGATGAGGGCTTCGAGCGTCTTGCCGCCCACTACCGCGCCGCGCGCCAGTATCCAGACCTCCTGCCACCGGGGGCGGCACGGTCTGGCACATGATGTGATCTCCGGCAGCGCCTACGAGCGGATGCCGAGGGCGGCACGCGCGATCGCGAGCGCCTCGTCGGGGGCGACGCCGAGTTGCCGAGCCTTGCCGGCGAACAGGGCGGCGGCGGCCTGTACCTGCTGCTGGGCGGCGGAGCCGCTCGCGGCGATGAAGGATCCATTGCGACCGCGCGTTTCAATGACCTCGGCGCGCTCGAGCTCGCGGTAGGCGCGAGCGACCGTGTTGGCGGCGAGCCCCAGGTCTTCGGCGAGCCTGCGCACTGTCGGTAGCTTGTCTCCCGGGGCCAGATCGCCCGAGTGCACCGCGGCGAGCACCTGAACCCGCAACTGTTCATACGGCGGCGTTGCCGAAAGCGGATCGATCAGAAGCATCATGCCGGGGTCTTCGTTCGGCTGTTTTCGTCGGGTCGATCGTCGCGCTGATCGTCGGCCGCGGTGCCGCGCGCGTGGCGACGCCGGTCGAGCTCGACGGCCGTCTCCGGCCAGAGTCGGCGCAGGTAGTGCGTCGTGCTGCGCTTGCTCTCGCTCGCAAGGATCCATCCGATGAGGGCGACGAGCAGCACGGGGCCGATGATCGTGAAGGAATCGACGAGAATCTCGCCGACCGAGCCGGGGAGGGGAATCTCAATCGCCTGGCTCAGGGAGAGAAACAGCACGCCAGAGCTGACGGCGGCGATGATTCCCGGAATCCCCACCAGACTGCGCAGGGTGGTGCTGCGAAAGGCGTCGCTCCAGGCGAGTTCGATGAATGTGCCGGCGGGCTGGCCGCGGCCGAGCAATCGGCCGGCCGCCGCCCAGGTCAGCAGGCTCGCGGCCGCAGCCAGAGCCAGGAGCAGGCCGGCCGGCCAGAGAATCGATCGCACCGAGACGTCATCGAACACTCGCTCCGGGTTGACCGCGATGACTCCGAGCACGGCAACGTAACCGAGGGCGGCGAAAGCCAGCAGACTCAGCGAGAACGCGCGGTCCAGCGGCGTGACATAGTCGGCCAGCCCGGGGGAGACTGTGCGTGCCAGACGTGGAACGTCGGGAACCGGGGCGAAGGCCGAGCGGGAATCGCTGACGATGAGGCCCGTCGTCGACCCGACGGTCATCGTGACACCGACCAGGAGCCCGTTCCACGAGGCCTCGTTGCCGTGCAACCCGGCCAGAGCGCTCACTCCCACGACGAGTCCGGCCATCGCCCCCACGATGCCCGCGCGTTCGCGGCGGTAGATCCGGCGCGATAGCTCGGGAACGATCTCGGGGACCAACGCGAGCCCGACCTGCTGGGAATAGGTGTGGAGCATCCGCTCGCGCGGTTCGGTGCGGGCGGCATGCATCAAACGGACGCCGAGACCGGCCAATACCAGCGCCGCTACGATCACTACGACTGTATTCACAACACCCTCCCTTTGTGTGCGTTTTGTACAAGAGTAGCAATACAAAACTCCCGGCGCGGGCCTGCTCAGCCGCCGGAACGACGATTCAGGGCGTCGGTGACGAGCACGAGCGCCTCGTCCGAGGTGACGCCGAGTTGGTCGATGCGCGCCGCGAACGAGTCGGCAGCCTCCTGCGCGTGCCGTTCGGCCGCATCCCCGTTGGGAGCGATGAATGATCCAAACCGGCCGCGTGTTTCAATCACGCAGTCTCGCTCGAGCTCACGGTAGGCGCGTGCGATCGTGTTCGTGGCCAATCCAAGCTCGGCGGCGAGTGCTCGCACGGTCGGCAGGCGGGTGTCGGGCGCCAACTCGCCGGAGCGCACCGCAGCAATCACCTGGCTGCGCAACTGTTCGAAAGGCGGCGTGCTCGACTGGGAATTAATGGCAAGAAATGAAGCGGGCACGACATTCTCCGATCACTGTTAGGAGCAATTTTGCCTCGCTACAACGGATGCTGCAAGCAAGCGCGTACCGTCGGTACGTTCCTTTGGTATCTTATGGCTGCCCTGGGGCGGACACTCTGGGGGCGGGCGGCTGGGTAGGCTCGAGTCATGACCCTGCCGGCCGATCTGACCTCCACTCTCGCCGGTTTACTGCCTACCCTGGTCGGCGTCGTGCTCCTGCTGGCGGTGGTCGTGACGGTGCTGCGCGGCTATCGCACGCGGCATCCTTTCGCCCCGGCTCTCGCCCTGCTGCGCGGAACGCTGCAGCTGGCCGTAATCAGCCTCATTCTCAGTGGGATCATCAACGATCCGCTCTGGGTCGGCGTCGGATTGCTCGTCATGTTCGCGGCGGCAGTGGCAACCGTCACGCGGCGCATCGGCTTTAGCCGCTCGCATCTGGTGCGCGTCGCCGCGGCGATGGGGCTCGGCGTGGCCGTCACGCTCAGCATCGTCTTCACGACCGGCGCGATCGACTTCTCGCCACGCTACGCGCTCGCAATCGGCGGCATCATCATCGGCAATGCCATGTCGATTGCGACGCTGAGCGGCCGCCGCTTCTCGGAGGCGGTCGGTGATCACTGGGATGAGGTCGAAGGCTGGCTCGCCCTCGGCGCCACTCCGCGACAGTCCGCCCGCGAGCTGGCTCGGCAGGCCGTCTACTTCGCGATCATCCCGTCAACGGACCAGACCAAGACCACGGGGCTCGTCACCCTGCCGGGAGCATTCGTCGGAGCGATATTCGGCGGAGCCTCGCCGCTGGAGGCCGGGCGGTTTCAGATCGTCGTGCTCGCCGGCATCCTCTGTGCCGGGTCGATCGTCGCTGTCACCCTGATGCACCTCATCTCTCCGGTGCGCCAGAAACCCCTCACCTAACCGCGAGAGCGGAAAATTTGTTGCTTCAGCCCGGCTGAAGCAACGGTTTTTCCGCTCTCGCGTGAAGTGGAGCGCTACTCGATCGACCGGTGGATCAGTCGGGAGAGCACGATGGCGCTGCGGGTGTGGTCGACGTTGGGGGCCAGGCGTACCTTTTCGAGCGCCGCCTCCAGCCCCGGAATGTCGCGCGCGCGAATGTGCACCATGGCGTCAGCACTGCCGGTGACGGTGCCCGCGTCGACGACCTCTGGCACTCCCGAGAGAATGCGCAGTAATTCGTCGGGCGCAACGGTGCCGCGGCAGAACAGTTCGACGTAGGCTTCCGTGCTCATGCCGTCCACGGCCGGGTCGACCTGAATCGTGAAGCTGCGAATCACTTTGTCGGCCACCAACCGGTCAACGCGGCGCTTCACAGCGGATGCCGACAGCCCAACGACCGAGCCGATGTCGCCGTAGCCGGCGCGCGCGTTCTGGCGCAGCAGGTCGAGGATGCCGTGGTCGAGGTTGTCCATGGGCCGAGTCTAGGTGACGGTGCTGCGCAAAATTGCGGGTCTGCCGCTATTCTCGAAGATTTTTTGCGCAGATAGGCGGGAAACGTTGAATCATGCTGTGTGAGACTGGGATCGGCGTCCCGGAACGACCGAAAACTGCCGTGCCGGGCTCTCGTGAGCGACCTGGTCCGCCATCCACCCTGAGTTCCGCCGGTCACCGAACCGCGGATCCCCGAAGGAGCCTCATGTCGATCGACTCAGCCACCCCCGATCTCGCCGAAGAATCCGCCGTTCCAGTGCGCACAGCCACAAAGCGCAGTGTTCTCATGTGCAAGCCCCAGTTTTTCACCGTGGTGTACCGCATCAACCCGTGGATGGACCCGGCCCTGCCCACCGATACCGCGCTCGCCGTGGCGCAGTGGCAGACCCTGTATGACACCTATATCAGCCTCGGATTCGACGTGCACCTGATCGACCCGATCGACGGTCTGCCCGACATGGTCTACGCGGCCAACGGCGGCTTCATCATCGACAATCAGGCCTACGGTGCCAAATTCACCCACGCGCAGCGCCAGCCCGAGGGCCCGGCCTACATGGACTGGTTCGCCGCAAACGACTTTGACGTACGCGTGCCCGTCGAGACCAACGAGGGTGAGGGCGACTTTCTGCTGGTCGGCGACGTCATTCTGGCGGGCACCGGCTTTCGCAGCGACTCGAGCAGCCACGCCGAACTCTCGGCCATTGCCGGTCGACCCGTCATCACCCTGCGTCTGGTCAACCCGAGTTTCTACCACCTCGACACCGCCATCGCCGTGCTCGACCCGTCGCCGGCTTCCGGAGCCGGCAATATCGCCTACCTGCCGAGTGCCTTCGACGCGCCGAGCCTGGCCATTCTGCAGGAGCGCTACCCCGACGCCATCCTCGTCACCGAGGAAGACGCCGCAATCCTCGGCCTCAATTCCTACTCCGACGGCTACAACGTCGTCATCGCGGCCCGCGCCAAGGACTTCGAACGCCAGCTGCGCGCGCGCGGTTACAACCCGATCGGTGTCGATCTCTCAGAACTGCTACTCGGCGGCGGCGGCGTGAAATGCTGCACGCTCGAACTGCGCCGATGACCGAACTCACCACTTGCAAGGAGTACCGATGCCCACCAACCTGACCGACGCGCAGACCGTACCGGGCGCGGCATCCGTCTCGCCTGAGGCCGAGGCTTTGATCGCCCAGGAAGCCGCGCACGCCGCGCACAACTACCACCCGCTCGATGTCGTCGTGGCCTCCGGCGACGGTGCCTGGGTGACGGATGTCGCTGGTCGCGGCTACCTGGACTGTCTCGCCGCGTACTCCGCCGTGAACTTCGGGCACTCCAACCCGGTGCTGCTCGACGCCGCCCGCGCGCAACTGGGCCGGATCACCCTGACCAGCCGGGCGTTCTACAACGACCAGCTCGGCCCGTTCGTGACCGCCCTGGCCGAACTGGCACGCAAAGACATGGTACTGCCGATGAACACCGGCGCGGAAGCGGTGGAATCGGGCATCAAGGTTGCCCGCGCCTGGGGCTACCGGGTGAAGGGCGTTGCACCCGATCTGGCCAACATCATCGTCGCGGCCGGCAACTTTCACGGCCGCACAACCACAATTGTCAGCTTCTCCGACGACGAGTCGGCCCGGGCCGGCTTCGGTCCGTTCACGCCCGGTTTTCGCACCGTGCCCTACGGCGACGCCGCAGCGCTCGAAGCCGCCATTAACGAGAACACCGTCGCCGTGCTGCTCGAGCCGATCCAGGGCGAGGCCGGAATCGTCGTGCCGGTGGCGTCTTACTTGCCCGCCGTGCGCGAGATCACCACGCGCCACAACGTCTTGTTCATCGCCGATGAGATACAGTCCGGCCTCGGCCGCACCGGTTCGACCTTCGCTTGCGACCTCGTCTCTGTCGTTCCCGACCTGTATCTGCTCGGCAAGGCGCTGGGCGGCGGCATCGTTCCCGTCTCGGCAGTCGTGGGCAACACCGATGTGCTCGGCGTGCTGCAGCCGGGCGAGCACGGCTCGACCTTCGGCGGCAACCCCCTTGCCGCCGCTGTGGGCCTGGCCGTCGTGAAGATGCTGGCCACCGGCGAATACCAGAAGCGTGCAACCGAACTCGGAGCGCGCCTCCACGCGGGACTGAACGCACTGATCGGCCACGGCGTGCTCGCCGTGCGCGGTATCGGGCTCTGGGCCGGCGTCGACATCGACCCGTCGCTCGCGTCGGGCCGAGTCGTCTGCGAAGCGCTCCTGGCCCGGGGCGTGCTCGCCAAAGACACGCACGGCTCGACCATTCGCCTCGCGCCGCCGATCGTCGTCTCGGCCGAGGACGTGGACTGGCTGGTCGAGCAGCTGCGTCTCGTTTTGGCTGACCTCGCCGGCTAGTTCTGTCGAGCGATCAGGCCGGTGACAGCCGGTGGCAGCAGGTTAAGCCGGGAGGCCAACAGCTCGGCCAAGTGGATGCCGTCTTCATCGGCAAGCTGACTGGCCTGGGTGCGGCACGAGAAGCCATCGGCTAAGAGGAGGGTGCCGGGAGCCGCGGCGCGCAGGGCGGGCAGCATGGCGTTTTCGGCGACGGCAACCGAGACGTCGTAGTGGCCCTTCTCCATGCCGAAGTTTCCGGCCACCCCGCAGCATCCCGCCAACGGTGTCACGGTTGCCCCCAGCTCCTCGAGCAGGCGGGCGTCGGGTGAGAACCCCATGACCGAATGGTGGTGGCAGTGCGGCTGCACCACGATGTCGCAGCCGTCGAGCCTCGGCGGCGACCACGTGGCCGCCGGCCCCATGGGCTCCGGTGCGCTCAGGAGCTCAGCGAGCGTGTAGGTGCTCGCGGCGAGGGCTGCGGCCCGCGGATCATCGGGGAAGAGTTCGAGCAGGTCTGAGCGCAGCACCGCGGTGCACGAGGGCTCCAGCCCGAGTACGGGCACCCCGTCGGCAACGAACGGGGAGAAGTCATCCAGCAGATTGCCCAGGATCCGACGCGCGCCGGTCAGCTGCCCGGTGGTGATCCAGGTGAGACCGCAGCAAGCGGGCCGTTCCGGCGTGACGACTGTGTAGCCGGCCGCCTCGAGCACCGTGACTGCCGAATGGGCGATGGTCGGCGAGAAATTGTCGCTGAACGAATCCACCCATAATAAGACGCGCTTCTCACCGTCGGCGGCCGGCGGGCCGGCTGGAATCCCCCGCCGGCTCGCGGTGAACGACGTGTTCGCAAACGCGGGGACGGAGCGGCGATGGTCCATCCCCCCGAGAGTCAGGACCAGTTTCTGGATCCAGCGCACGGAAAGAATCGGGTTGACCAGACGGGCAATGGGGGAGACCAGCCGGGCCCAGCGCGGGAGCCAACCGAGCACGTAGTGCGTGATCGGCCGCAGCCGGCCCTTGTAGGTCTGGTGCAGCATCTCGGTCTTGTACGCGGCCATGTCGACCCCGGCCGGGCAGTCGGTGGAGCAGGCCTTGCATGACAGGCACAGGTCGAGGGCCTCGTGGATTTCCGGTGCGCGCCAGTCCCGATCAACCAACGTGCCGTTGGCCATCTCCTGCAGCACCCGGGCGCGACCGCGAGTGGAGTCCTTCTCGTCGTTGGTGGCCAGGAACGACGGGCACATGAAGCCGCCTGCCTGGGTGTTGTCCACGCGGCATTTGCCTACACCCACGCAGCGATGCACGCCCTTGGTGAAGTCTCCGTCGTCGTGGGTGAACGCCAGGCCGTTGACGCTCAGCAACGGCAAGGCTGCCGGGCGACGCAGATCGCGATCGAGGGGAGCGGGCCGGACGACGACGCCGGGGTTGAGCAGGTCCTGGGGGTCGAAGATGTGCTTGAAGGCAGCGAAGGAAGCGATGGCCTCGCTCGAATACATCAGGGGCAGCAGTTCACTCCTGGCTCGCCCGTCGCCGTGCTCGCCGGACAGCGATCCGCCATGCCTGGCGACCAGCCGGGCCGCGTCCTGCATCATGGAGCGCAGGACGTCGCCATCGTGGTCGAGCGGGATGTCGAGGCGGATGTGGATACAGCCGTCGCCGAAGTGACCATAGGGCGCACCTTCGATGCCGTACTCGTTGAGCATTGCGTCGAATTCGCGCAGGTATCCACCCAGGTTCTCCGGCGGCACTGCCGCGTCTTCGAATCCCGGCCAGGTCTGGTTTCCGGCCGCCGTGCGTCCCCCGAGACCGGCGCCATCCTCTCGGATGCGCCATACCGACTTTGCTGCCGCCGCCGAAGTGATGACGCGCGACGAGATGGCGGCGGCGTCGCGGGTGAGCTTGTCGGCGCGGTCGAGGGTCTCTCGCCGATCGGCTCCGGAGAGCTCGACGAGCAGCCAGCCGGCCCCGGACGGGAGGTCGGCAACGGCCGCGTCACCACGCATGCGGCGAACGACGTCGACGAGGCGAGCATCCAGCCCCTCGATGGCCCCCGGATGGTGCGGCAAAATCGCCGGCACTGCATCGGCGGCCGCGAACATGCTGGGGTAGCCGAGCACGAGAAGGATCGGTTCGACCGGAACATCAACCAATTTGACGGTTGCTCCGAGAACGACGCCGCAGGTACCCTCGGTTCCCACTAGGGTCGCAGCCAGATTGCGCCCCTTTTCGGGCAGGAGATGCTCCAGGGAGTATCCCGAGACCTGACGGCCGAAACGCCCGAGTTCGGTGCGGAACAGCTCAAGTTTGCCCTGGGCGAAGTCTTCCAGCCCCGGTACGTGGTTCAGGCCGGAACCAGCCGTGAAGCGGCGTCCCCGCCCGTCGAGTACGTCTAGGTCGACCACGTTGTCTGCCGTGCGTCCGAAAATCAGCGAGTGCGATCCGCAGGCGTTGTTGCCGATCATTCCGCCGATCGTGCAGCGTGCCCAGGTGGACGGGTCCGGGCCGAAGCGCAGGCCGTGGGAGGCTGCCTCCCTCTGCAAGTCGCCGAGCACCACTCCCGGCTCGACCCGGGCCGTACGGGCATCCGCGTCAATTTCAAGGATTCGGTTCACCGAGCGCGACAGGTCCACAACTATGCCGGGGCCGATCGCATTCCCGGCGACAGACGTTCCGCCGCCACGCATGGTGAGCGGTGTGGACGTCGAGCGTGAGACCTCGGCGATGGCCAGGACGTCGTCGGTGTCCCGGGGGAAGACCACGACATCGGGCACCACGCGATAGTTGGATGCATCGGTCGAGTATTCCGCGCGTCGCCGCTTATCGGCTTCGACCGGACCCGCCACATTTTTTCGCAGCAGGGCAACGAGGTCGGCGACGTCGTCGGGGGTCCGGGATTCGGGCAGAGTGTTCGGCGAGTTAGCCATGAGTAGCATGCTACTCCTGCCCGGTCGGTCGCGTGGCAGGATTCAGCGAATAGGTGCTCGAGAAACGAGCATTCCGGGCCACGGCTCCGGAACGGCCTCGCCCGAGATGCTCGCCACCTGCTGCATGAGCAGTACGGCTGTACCGACCAGGTGGTCGTACATAAGCAGAGCCGCGGCATCGGCATCCCCGGCCGCCACGGCCTCAACGATCGGTTCGTGTTCATGCTGGATGGCCAGCAGGGAGCGTGATCGATCGGCCGTCCAGACGCCGTGGGCCTGTGTCACGTCACGGAGCGACTCGACCATGGCACAAATGCGACCATTGCCGGTCGACGTCATGAGAAGTGTGTGTAATTGTCGATCGCTGCGTTTGAACCGCGTTTCGTCATCCGCGTCGGCCGCCGCGGCGCAGTCGAGCAGGCACGATCGCAGTCCGGCAACGAGGGCCTCGTCAGCGTGGGCCGCGGCTAACGCCACGGCCGGAACCTCGAGCAGCAGGCGAGCCTCGAACACTTCGCGCACATCGCGCACTTTCAGCCCGCGCACCCGTACCCCGTGGTTGCGCTCGATCTCCAGCATGCCCGCGTCGGCGAGGCGCAAGACCGCATCGCGGACGGGAGTACGTGACACCTCGAATCGCTCCGCCAGCTGGTAAATGGAGTGCAGCGACCCGCTCGCGAGGTCGCCGGAGAGTATCGCTTCACGCAGGGCGACATGGATGCGGTCGGTCGTGCTGACGCGGGGAGCCATCAGCGGTGCCCGGCAGTGAGGAGGGACGAGGTGAGGGTCATGACCCGATGGTAGCGGTTGCGTGCGGGGCGATTGCGGCGTCGGCGCGGCCGGTGCTGCGTTCGGCTTGGAGAGCGCGGGGGTCGTGTTTCCGGGACATTACGGCGCACTTGGCAAGGTGCGGAATGGCCGAAAGTATGTGTAGGGTGATCACACACATGTAGCATGCTACATATTCACCACCTCTCTAAGGACTAAACGTGAAGCTAACAACTACCTCGGGACGCGTTGCGATTTCGATTGCTGCGCTCGCATTTCTCGGACTGACCGGATGTACGTCGACCTCGGCCGCCCCGGAGGCAGACGCGGCGGATGAGCCCTCGGCCCTCTTCGATGACGATGCAGCGGCGCTCCTGCCGGCGGACATAGCCGAGGCCGGCGTGCTGCAGATGGTTACCACGGTCGGGATGGCCCCGCTGAACTATCCGGACGAAGCCGGGGACCTCCAGGGCTTCAACATCGACTTGATGGGCGAACTGGGAGAAGTCCTGGGGCTGGACGTCGAGGTACACGGCGCCAGCATGGACCAAATCATTCCCGGCATCCAGTCGGGTCGCTACGACATCACCGCAAGCAACATGGCGATCACGGAGGACCGTGCGCTCGTCCTGGACTTCGTTCAGTACTACTTCGCCAATAGCTCTCTGGCGACGATCAAGGGCAACCCGGACCAGGTGTCGCCTGACGCACTGTGCGGAATGTCCGTGGGAGTGTCCAACGGATCGTTCCAACAGACCATCGTGATGCCGCAGAAGATGGAAGCGTGTGCCGAGGCCGGATCCGAACCGATCGATGTTCAGTCGTACTCAGATCAGCAGAAGGCCGTTCTAGCGCTGGACAGCGGGCGGCTGCAGGCCGTAGCCGGTGACACCCCCATCCTTCTCTATGCGGCCAGCAAGAACGACCGCATTGAGGTCGGCGAGAAGCTCACGAACGGATCCATCCTGGGAATCGGCATGAACGAGGGTTCGGAACTGGTCGAACCGATTGCTGCCGCCATGACGCACCTCATCAGCTCGGGAACCTACGAGAAGACGCTGGACCGCTACGGCCTCGCCGACCTCGGCATCGAGACCGCAGAAATCAAGAAGTAGCCAGAAAACGATTGGAGGAGTCGACGATGACCTCAGTACTAGACCGGACTCAACTACCGTTGGCTCCTCACGTGGTCGCCCGCAAAAACTATCGGCGAACGGTGCTCTCTATCGTCGTTCTCCTGGCGGCGATTGCTCTCCTCGTGTCGGTGTTCGGCAACGAGCGGTTCGGGTGGCCCGTGATCGCCACCTACCTGTTCCATCCGTCGATCATTGCTGGCATCGGCCATACCCTGCTCTTGACCGTCGTGTGCATGGTGATCGGAACCTTCCTCGGAGGTGTCCTGGCACTCATGCGGCTCTCCCAGAGCCCGCCCCTGCAGTGGATGGCCACTGTCTACATCTGGTTCTTCCGCGGCGTCCCCCTGCTCGTGTTGCTCCTGTTCTGGTTCAACCTGGCGGCGCTGTTCCCGAACCTGGACATTGGGCTCCCCGGTATGGAGCCGTGGATCACCCTCAACGCCAACGAAGTCATCAGCCCGTTCATGGCCGCTGTTCTTGCGCTCTCCCTCCATGAATCCGCCTACATGGCCGAGATCATCCGTTCCGGATTGTCCGCGGTCGATCGCGGCCAGCGGGAAGCAGCGCAGGCACTGGGCATGAAGCCGTCCAAGGTCGACGCGCGCATCATTATTCCGCAGGGAATGCGCATCATCGTTCCGCCAACGGCCAACCAGGTCATCACCATGCTCAAAAGCACATCGCTGGTGAGCGTCATCGCCCTCAGCGACCTGCTGTATTCGTCGCAGATCATCTACTCCAGCAACTACCAGGTGATCCCGTTGCTCGTCGTTGCGACCATCTGGTACCTGTTCATGGTGTCGCTGCTGACCATCGCCCAAGCGCGGGTTGAGAAAATCTTCAACCGCGGTTATGCCGCACGGTCGAGAGTCACCAAGCGCCGTTCAGCCATCGAAGTGACAGAGGAGCCCCATCTTGTCTGATTCCGCCGCATCTGAAGTGGTCATCGACATCCGAAGGATCACCAAGAGCTTTGGCGATGTCGTCGTGCTCAGTGATATCTCCCTGCACGTCAATCGAGGTGAAGTTGTCTGCATCGTCGGCCCGTCAGGGTCAGGAAAGAGCACGCTGCTTCGGTGCGTGAATCACTTGGAGACGATCGACTCGGGCGAAATCTTCGTCATGGGTGATTACGTCGGCTATGAGCGCAAAGGCGACACGCTCGTCAAGCTGAGCGAGGCAGCCACTTCGGGCAGCCGCCGGCGTTTGGGGATGGTCTTCCAGCAATTCAATCTCTTTCCGCATAAGACCGTGCTGGAAAACATCATCGAGGCGCCGATGGTCGTCAACGGAGAGTCTCGGGCAGAGGCCACGAGCCACGCCGCGGAGCTCCTGCAAAAGGTGGGGCTCGCCGCCAAGCATGGTGCCTACCCCGGCGAGTTGTCCGGTGGGCAGCAGCAGCGCGTGGCCATCGCTCGGGCGTTGGCCATGAAGCCCGATGTCATGCTCTTCGACGAGCCGACCTCGGCGTTGGACCCGGAGCTTGTCGGTGAGGTGCTGGGTGTGATGACCGACCTCGCCAGAGGGGGAATGACCATGGTCGTGGTTACACACGAGATGCAGTTCGCCCGCGAGGTGGCCGACCGGGTGATGATCATGGACAAGTCCAAAATCATCGAGGAGGGCACTCCGGAAGAAGTCTTCGAGCGTCCGCAGAACCCTCGGGCGCGCGAATTTCTGGCCCGGGTGTTGGATTCCGCCCCCAGCCACTCAGCCGCGCACGCGGACAAGTGAGCGGGGAAGCGACCGTGGATGGAAAGCTTGCCGTGATCGGCGTGGGAACGACCGGGAGTATGATCCTGTGGCGTTCCTCGCTGCGGACAGACGGCGTGGTGGGTTTCGATTCCGCCTACCCCGCGTCTGACAACACCGCGGTCGGGGGCGACTCGCGCATGTTCCGCATGGCATACAAAGAAGGCTCACAGTACTCCGGCCTTCTGAATGATTCGGAACGACTCTGGAAGGAGCTCGGCGCCCTCGGCGGCACCCGGATCCTCGATCAGAGCGGCGGCGCCCTGACCATCACCACCGATGACGGGGACTACGCACGTTCTCTGCGCGACAGCGCAACAGCGGCCGGCGCCGACTTTGAAACGGTGCCAGCGGATGAGCTGCGGCGACGGTTTCCGCAGCATCGATTGCTGCCCGGTG
>Ga0307487_1000453_pt1 | contig 32544 bp, 29 predicted proteins | sample CBIW12metaG_FD_203665 | JGI IMG/M metagenome (GOLD analysis project Ga0307487, IMG submission 203665) | Sea-ice brine microbial communities from Beaufort Sea near Barrow, Alaska, United States - CBIW 1.2 | ecosystem: Environmental > Aquatic > Marine > Coastal | place: USA: Alaska | collected... | reverse complement strand
CTCATCCTCAGATTCATCATAAGCCAAAAAAACCTCATTTTTCTGATGATCTGATAATGAGTCCCAAAGCTGTCCCGGTTGGCTGGTTTCTCTTACTTTTAGAAAATCGTAAATAGTTTGTAATAATTGTTCGCTTTGAATACCGTCAATTATTTTATGAATGTTTGATTTCAGTTCAATCCTTCCCATAACTCAATTAATTTAAGCAGAAATTTACTGTTTTTTGACAAATAATGACTTTCGGTTCTGCTAATGTTTTTCCAAAAAGCGTGAAAAGTGTAAACGCAAAGGCCCCAAAGGCTATATGTTTGTCTATACAGTTTACCGTTTTTAGACAAAGATATTGTGTTTGTCTTTATGAGTTTGTCGTATTTTTTTCCACTCTCCACTTTCCTCTTTCCACTTTTTTTCCAACTACAAACTACAAACCATGAACAATTTTCCAGTAAAACCCAATATTCCTCTCTACCACAACCTCACTTGAAAACCTCGCAACCACCTGTTCCCGGGCTGCTGTTCCCATTTGCTTAGCTAAGGCAGGATCCATCAGAAGCTGAAGAATACGAGCTGCGTACAATTGGTTGTCTTTTGGGTCTACGGTAAAGCCGGTGACGCCATCTATCATCACTTCTTTTGCCCAGCCGATGTCTGAGGTAACCAGGGCTTTTTCCATGGACATGGCTTCAAGCCAGGTCATAGGGAGGGCTTCAGCGAAGCTGGGGAGGACCACTACATTTGCGGTGGCAATTTGTGCCAGCACCTTTTCATAAGGCAGTACGCCCAGCCATACTATGTTTTTTATGGCTGCGGGGGAAAGTTTGTCCAGGATCATTTGTTTGGTGGAATTGCCGGTGTTGTGATCCTTTACGTCTTTTCCGGCAAAGAGAAGCCTGACCCCGGGTTTTTTTGCGATGATGAGATTAAAGATATCTGCCAGTTCCAAAACGCCTTTTTTTCTGATGACACTTCCAAAATAGAGAATAGTATTTTGCTCCACAGCCGTATTGCGTGGACAGAAATACCCCACATCCACCGAATTTGGAATGATCTCGATTTTCTTTTTTATGCTGAAGAGGGCAGCGGTTTTCTCGCCTGTGAATTCACTTACAGAAAGCAGGTGATCTGCTCCTGCCAGGGCTTTTTTCTCAAACCAGAAATTCTTTTTCTTCTGCGGCCGGTTTTCAAGATGGCAGAAATAGGTGTCGCTGCCATTCATCCTGATCACCAGCGGACATTTGAATTTCATAAAAGCGGTGATTCCCGTCCAGTCCGGAGCTTCAATAGCGTCTATTTTGTCTTTTTCAATTGCTTTGTTGAGGTACTTCTGAAGGAATTTCCGGTGCAGGTACCAGCCCAGGAATTTATATTTTTTATGTTTTATCAAATGAAATTTTATTCCGCCTTCCGTAAAAGTTTCATCTGTGGTCTGGCCGTAGATAAAGATGGAGACACTAACCCCTTTTTCTGCCAGGGCAGTAACCATATTTTTGATGCTGGTGCCAATCCCTGCGGCAGGATTAGTTTTAGGGTGGGGGTATTCGGGGGTTAGAAAGCCTAAGTGCATAGTTTATTATTAATTTTATTGTAACAGATCCTTTACTAAGGTTTTTGTAAAAAACCCGGCTCCGACTTCATTTAAATGCCCACAGTTAAAATAATATTCATCTTTATCGTCAAACAGGTCAATATAATTGTGCAGGCCGGGTAATTTTAATTGAACTTTATCCATAAATTCCCTGTTTTTAACTTCTTTGCAATAAGGTGCGGTAAAAAATTCAAGCGTGGTATTGGTATCCTTATAAAGTTCCTGCATTTGAGTTAATTCTTCGCTGGTATTTTTTATAGTTCCCGGAAAACTCCCTGCCACAGCCTTTCCAATTCCCAGATTTGGTAAGAAAACAATTTCAATATTGGTATTTTGTCTTAAATTTAGAAAAGATGCCATTGCTTCTCTAATCCCGACTACTTTATCAAATTCCAGATACCTATAAAAAGGGATCCGTCTATAAAAAAAATCTTCCTTATAAATTTGGAGATGTTCCTTAACAATGGGATCTTCCGTAAATGGCATTAAATTACCTAAAAAATATTTTGTAATTCCGTAACTATTATAATTGTAATCCACTTGCATAAAAACCTGATTGAAGCTAATTTTCTTGTTTTCTGCCAGTTTCATTAAAATCAACATATCCCCAGGAGAACTTCCGGAAATTCCAAAGTTAACACAGGATTTGCCGGTGAGTTCGGTTATTAATCTACAATCTACATGAAATTCGGTTCTGGAAGAGCCAAAAAAGGCTACATCATAGTGTTTGTTTTTTAACTGAAGAATATTTTGAATTTTTGATCGGGGTTGTCCATTTTTAAATGCATACGAATAAATATTATCCAGGAAAAACATCAGGATTAATGTGATGAGAGAAATAACCATTAAGTATTTAAAAAAATTCTTCATTAGAACTGAAAATAAATAAATTCCTGTTGATCTGAATAAACCCCTAAAGTAAGCAACATTAAAATGATCGCGATTATTTTAACCCATTTAAAAGTTCCTGAAAAAGGATGTTCCAAATTCCGGTGAAACCATTCCAGGAGCACGAAGCTTCCAATGAGCAGCAGCATCTCTACATTATATCTTTCAATAGACAAATACTGGAGTTCAAATTTGTGATTTATGAATATCCTTTTAATGAAATTTACTGCATCAACTATAGTATCGGCCCTGAAAAATATCCAGGCAAAGCTGGTCAGGCCAAAAGTGAAGAGCATTTGCAGCAGCTCCCGGAAGGAAGGCAAGCTTTTATTTTCGGCAACCTGGTTTAGGTGTTTCCTGTTTTGATCGCCCAATAATAAAGGAAGGAAGAATAAGGCGTGCAAGCCACCCCAAATAACAAAAGTCCAGTTGGCTCCGTGCCAAAATCCGCTTACTAAAAAGATGATAAAAACATTTCGGACCTGTTGCCATTTTGAACCCCGGGAACCGCCTAAAGGAATATACAAATAATCCCGAAACCAGGTGGAGAGCGAGATGTGCCACCTTCGCCAAAACTCTGCAATGTTTCTTGAAAAATAAGGGAGATTAAAATTTCGCATCAAATCAAAGCCAAAAAGTCGGCCCGTGCCTATGGCAATATCACTATAACCCGAGAAATCCCCATAAATTTGAAAGGCGAAATAAACCGCACCTAAAAGCAGGCTTGCGGAATTCATATTTTCATAATTATCGAAAATTGCATTTACATAAATCGCACAACTGTCGGCAATCACTATTTTTTTAAATAGGCCCCAAAGAATTAAATGAATTCCGGAAATGGCCCTTTCTTCAATAAAGATCCTTTTTTTGGAAAACTGGGGCAACAGATGTTTTGCCCTTTCTATGGGTCCTGCCACCAATTGTGGAAAAAATGCCACAAATACCGAAAAGTTTATAATATCTGAAGTAGGTTCAATTTTTTTTCGGTAAACATCAATTGTATAACTCAGGGTTTGAAAAGTGTAAAAGGAAATCCCTACCGGAAGGATAATATTAAGGCTTGAGACCTGCATTTCAACGCCTAAATTTGCCCAGGAAGCTATCCAGCTATCAATAAAAAAATTGTAATACTTAAAAAAGCCAAGCAGCCCCAGATTAAATGCAAGACTGAGTACTAATAGAATTTTCCGGTGCAAATCATTCTCCGTTTTCTGCAAAAACTTGCCGATAAAAAAATCGACTAAAGTACTTGCTGCGATCAGGGCCAGGAAGCGATAATCCCACCAGCCGTAAAAAAGGTAACTGGCTATTAACAGGAAGATGTTTTGAAGCTTTAAAGACCTTTTAAACAAGCCCCAGTAAAGTATAAATACAACAGGCAGAAAAATTAAAAATGAGATAGAGTTAAAAAGCATAGGTCAGTAATGGCAGAATTTTTTATTAATATTTGATTTTTCTTTAATTCAAAATCCGTTATTCTTAATTTTTAATATTTCATCAATCCCATTCCAAATTCTTTCAGTAGCTTTTTCTGCAGGGGAAAGATTTATTTTTTCGAACCAAACTTTGGCTTCTTCTAAAGTTTTGTGGGAATTTTTAAGCTCAGCTTTAAGTTTAGGTCCAATCTCTTTTTTTGATCTTAACCAAATCACCTCTTTTCCGGTAGTCATACTTCTGAAGTGCACAAAATTATACACCTTTTGAGGGTTCCAACTTTTATCTTCCTTATTAGCGACATTGTAGTTCAGGTAAAGGCAGGGTTTATTAAAAATGGCGTAATCAAATACCATTGAAGAAGCCAGGTTTACCACGGCTTTTGTATGGAGGATTGTATTGATCTGTAATTGCAGATCTTCCCTAGTTGGCAACACAGCATTCCAACTCCCTCCAACCTGTTCCCATTTGGGAGCTACCGGAACTATTATATCTTTATATTTTTCCAGCACGGTATTATACCTGTCGGAAAAATCTACCGGACAGCGCCGGAAAAGAATCCCAAGCTTAGTTTCCCGAGCTTCATTCAGGCTTTCAATCGCCTCGGACACATCCTGCAAATAATGGGGATCATCGGGGCAAGTGGTTTTATCATCTCCGCTAAAGCAGATATATTCTTTGTTGAGATCCATGTTATTTTCTTCAAAAAATTCTTCCCTGGTCTTTCTTAATTTCAGGTTGAAATGAGGCTCAAATTGGGAACTTCCGGTAATAAAAATATTTTCAGGATTTATATAGGAGTAATAATTAATTAATTCCTCCTTCATATATTCACTCCACACAAAGTAAAAATCGGGTTCTACTATCATTGTTGCTTTGGGTAGATTGTCCCAGGAAAAAATAAAAGTTCCGGTGGGAATTCCAAGGTCTTGCGCCGCGGTTAATGGAGCAATGGCATTTACCGGCCGCTGATTGGTACAAAAAACAAGATCCGGTTTTTCCCTTTCCAGGACATCTTTACAATGCTTGTAGAAAACAGATTTTCTTTCTGAAGTTTTTAATTTTTCCCGCAACTTTTCCAATCCTTTTTCTCCCTTATAGGTTTTGGTAAGTTGAGTGACCATCGCGTTTTTAATTTTGGATTTTATGCTTTTATTGGAAGAAGGAAATTTGTAGGTCCGGTAAACCTGATCATCAAATTTTTCTTCAAAATAATTCAGTTCCGCACTAATTTTTGCCCTCTTTAATAGATCCGTATATGCTTTTGGTTTTCCTTCTAATTTTATTTCTTCATAACCCAATTCAGTAAGATCAAAAGGCGTCTGGTTCCAGAATACCACTTCCCAACCCATTTTCTCCCCAATTTCCACAAACGATGTAAAAGCGAAATTCCGTAAGCCAACGCCATCGGGGAGGAGGATGAAGATTTTTTTTTGTTTCAAATCGGGGTTTAGTTTTGACTTGTTCAAATATAGGAAAATTGTTCGCCGTTTGCCGCTCAGTGTTCACAGACCAATGTTTATTGTTAAAAGTTCTGTTTTAGAAGTTGTTGAAAGTAAACGGTTTTTTTTAGTGCAACTTTGAGTCTTAGAGCCTTAGTGGCAAAAACCCGCGAATTAAATACAATGTCTTTATTGCCACGAAGACACAATGGCACAAAGGATCACAAAGGTTTTTTTAGCATTTTTGAATTTACTTTAAAACATAAGCTTGTTAATTGATTTCAGAAAACTTTAAATGGAAAACCAAACCGAGAACGTTTACCGTTCAACAATAGGTTTTTCTCCATCCCTAAACTTTTTATTGTGAAGATATTCCGTAATCATTCCTTTTTCGAAATTGTCGTAAATTGTTCTAAGAACAGCAGGGGTGAGGTCTTTGACCCTGCAGATTCTACCGATTGGGTTTTGTATTTTTGGAAGGATCTTTCCTTTTGAATAGGTTATTAAGATTCCGGGTAACATTTTTCCTGCTTTCAAAATGGTTTTATTTCCGATATTGTGGAGGTCAACATTAACTTCAATGTTAGGTCTTAACTGATGTAAGATAGAACCCTGATCTACTTTTGCGGTGGCAAGATGAATTGTAGCGCCTACACATTCTGGTTCATTGTAATAATAGGGGAAAAGGTTGGTCGCTGAACCCACATAATAAGGAGACAATCCTAAATGCAAATTGATGATCTTCCCTGAATATTTCCCAAGCAGCGGATCCTTAATAATTGAAGTGCCAAACAATACTATGAAATCGGGTGTTAATTTGTCAATAGCATTGTTTACCTGTACGCTGTTAATATTTCCATGTGGGATTCTCCACTGTGGGATCTCCTCAGGGAATTCTTTATAATCTCCAAAAAAGAGGGTTTCACTCTTGTTCCGCGCTTCAAAATGCGCTGAAATAAATTCCGCATCTTCCTTATTTAATTCTGAAGTATCCTGTATCCCAGCCGATTTAGCTTCAATAACGATCAACTTCAGATCGAGTTGTTTTGAAATTTCAGCGGCAATAAATTTATGCCGCAGGCTATCGCTTGTGAGTAATACTATTTTCATTTTTATACCAATTTCGCAACTGCGATTCCTGAAATAATTTTCCGGCTTTTAATAGTTCGTTTTTTCCCAAAGGCATATCATTGCAATCAAATCTAGAAAGCAGTAAGGAGTCTTCTTCCAAGGAGTTATTCATCGCACGTTCCATGGTGAAACCCAATTTGAATCCGTGGGCACTCACCTGTTCTGAAATTGTGGAGCTGGCTTCCAGGGAGCCGTAGGGATAACTTATGGACATGGCGGGTTTCCCGAATTTCTGCCGGAAAAAATCCTGAGACTGTTTTAATTCTTTCTGAAGTTCTTCAGAAGATATGTTTCCTAAAGGAACATGATTGTGCGAATGGGAACCCAAAGCATCCTGATCATTCAAAACCTGCAGCATCTCCTCATCAAAATATAATTTTGAATTCAGGCTGCTTTCCTCAAAAAGCTGCTCAAACAGGGGATTGATAAATTGTTGTTGCTGCGGAAGGCTCATTTTAAAATTCAGTAAATATTTGAGAAGAGCTGTTTGTTCTTCATCGTAATTATAATGAAAAACAGCCAGGGCTTTTTCCCGGGGGGAAAGTTCTAAAAGAGTAATTTTTGAAAGTTCCACCAAGATCTCTGCCGAAGATAATCGGGAGCGTAGTAAATGGATCTTATGCACCAAGGAAACTTTCCGTTCATCAAAATTAGCGGTGTTTATAAAAAAAATGAACGGGATCCCCATGGCATCCAGAATGGGTTTAGCGAGTTCATACTGTTCTTTGAGTCCGTCGTCAAAAGTGATGAGGATGTAATTTTTATCAAATTTTTTATCTCGAAACTTCACTAAATCCTTTTGGGAAATAAAGCTGCCCGCTTTAGAAAGTTCTTCCATTTGCAGCCGGAACTGCTTTGGCGTTAAACCAAAAATACTGGGATGCTTTGCCGTGAAATCCTCGCGTATGTAGTGGTAGTTTGAAACTATTAGCATTGTATGCTGTTTGCTGTTATCAATTACTTTGTTCTTTGAGTTCAAATATAAGGAATTTGTTTGGCGTTCGCTTTTTAGGGTTCAACGTCAATGTTAAAAGTTGGTTGAAAGAAAAATGATTTTTTTAGTGAAACTTTGGGTCTTAGAGCCTTAGTGGCAGGAACTCGCAAGCAATAATAGTGTCTTTATTGCCACGAAGATAGAAAGGCACAAAGGATCACAAAGGGAACTGGGAGACGAGGGAGGCGAATTAACGAATCCCTTTCAAGAAACGAATCGCTAATTCCAAAAAAACTTCTAACTTCGTACTTCTAACTTCGTACTTCCAACAATGTCCCAATATAAAAAAATTCCCCTGTTTTACTGGAGCGAGATAAAATTCATCTTTAAGAAGAAAGAGAATTATGGGGATCTGCTTTCCAAATATCTGGTGGAGAAAATATCAGGGAGGGAAGTGAAGTGGGTTCATCCTAAAAAGCAGCCCTGGTATAAATGGGATAAAACAAATTATGTCACTATAGGTAGTGTTATTCACCATGCTTCAAAAGACAGTATTGTGTGGGGAAGTGGAATTATTGATAACGAGCAAGCCTTAGCTAAAGCAGATTTCCGTGCAGTTCGCGGACCCCAAACCAGAAAATTTTTATTGGAGCTCAGCTATGAGTGTCCTGAAGTTTATGGGGATCCTGCTTTGCTGTTGCCAAAATATTATCACCCTGAAGTTGAGAAAAAATACAAATTAGGGATCATTCCGCATTATCACGATTATAAATTGGTTTCAGAAAATTATAAAAACGAAGCTGAGATCCTGGTGATTGACCTTATGACGCTTGATGTGGAAGAGGTTACCCGGGAAATACTGAGTTGCGAAAAAACAATTTCTTCTTCTTTGCACGGAGTTATAGTTTCTCACGCGTATAAAATTCCGAGTATTTGGGTGGCGTTTTCGAATAAGATTTTTGGAGATGGAATTAAATATCGGGACTATCTGGAATCGGTTGAAATACCTTTTTATCAGGCAGAATTTCTGGAAAGAAAAATGCCTTTACAGGAAATTGACCATTTGTTTGAAAAATATCATGGTTTGCCGGATGAGGGGAAGGTTGAGAAGTTGTGTGATGGACTGGTGGAAGTTTGTCCTTTTAGATAGTATTTACGGTTTACCGTTTTATGTTCCAAATTTCACCACGATAGCTATCAGGCCCAAATAAAACAATTTCTAAATTTCTAAATTCGTACTTCTAATTTTCAATTTCAAAAAATTTCGTGTATTAACTTCAAATTTTTTTAATTTGCACTTAAATTCACCCAACCCCAAATATGCCAAATGAGTGAAATTTGTATCAGTATTTTTATGTTAACCTATAACCAAGAGGATTATATTGCTCAGGCTATAGAAGGCGTATTGATGCAAAAGACGGATTTTTCAATACAACTTGTTATAGGAGAAGATTGCAGCACAGATAATACCAGAGATATAGTAAAAGATTATGCCCAAAAGTATCCCGATAAAATCAGGCTCATTCTCAACGAAACGAATATGGGATTAATTGTAAATTATGTAAAAACATTCGCCCAATGTACAGGAAAATATGTTGCGATTTGTGATGGAGACGATTTCTGGATCGATCCTTTTAAGCTTCAAAAACAAGTTGATTTTTTAGAAGAACATCCCGATTATGCAATCGTATATACAAATAACAAGAATTTAATGCCTTCAGGTGATATTGTTATTTCTGATAAAAAAGACAATTTAGCTACAACAACTTTTGATGAGCTTGTTTTTGAGAATTACATTCCCTCCGTAACTGCGCTTTTTAGAAACAAACAACTTCCGGAAAACATGACAGTTTGGATTCAGCAGTTTCCTTATGGAGATTGGCCTACCTATTTATGGATAACTGTTGGTGGGGACAAAATTTATTTTATGGAGGATATCACCGCAGTATATAGAAAAGACATTGGGATTTCAACTAAGCTAAGAAAAAGATTAAGCAGGATGGGAGAAGTTAATCTTAATATTATTACTCAAATTTTTAATGATCCCAATTTTACCGCTAAAAAATTTATTATTAAAGAAAGTTTGTTAAAGCACCGTTTAGGTATAACTGCGAGTTATTTCAGAGAAAATAAATTTTCACAATCTCTTAAAGTGGCTTGTTTATTATTTGGGCAGATACCTCTTAAAGTTTTGAAACTATACTTTTATTTATTGCGAAGAATTATATTAAAATAAGATGAAAAGGAATGTATATTATTTATCAGCTTCAGATAGAATTAATTATGGTGATATTCTTTTTCCATTAATATTTAAGGTGTATGCTGATAAAGCTAGAATAGAAATAAACTTTTATAATTATGCTTTGGTTGATAGTGATCTTTCTTTATTTGGAGCCTTCCCAACCTCCAGTTATTTAAAATTTGAAGAACAAATTAAAAAGGAAAATGGAAACATTATTATTGGGGGTGGAGAAGTATTATTTGCTTCTTGGGAGGTTCTATTTTCAAACATAAATGGGGTCTTTAAGAATTTGCGAAAAATTAAGTTTTACAGAAAAGTTTCTGCGCGTTTAAATTTCAATAAATTTATCTTTTCTAAACCTTCTAACCAGTTTCCCTATGTGCCAATTAAAATAAACGAAAATAAAATATTTTATAATGCAGTTGGAGGTTCATTTACCGGTAATATCAACGACCCTAACTTTGAAGAAATTTTTAGAAACTTAAAAATGGCCGATTATGTTTCTGTGAGAGATCAGGCAACTTCAAATAATCTGCAAGAAAAATGTATTAAATCAAGCATAGTTCCTGATTCGGCTATTTTAATTTCTGATTTTTTTTCAATTAAATATTTAGAAGAAAAAACATTGCTTGAAAAGTCTAAACTAGAAGATCCTTATTATATTTTCCAAATGGGAAAATACTGGGCTCCGGAGGATTTAGTAGGATTGGCAGGGAATTTAAAGACGTTGTCAAAAAAATTAAGAGCTAAAATCATACTTTGCCCTATTGGATTAGCCTATGGGCATGAGGATGATAAAATATTAGCATTGCTTTCCACCTATTCACCTTCGTTTTTTTTAATAAACCCCAGTTCTGTTTTTGATATCATGTATGCAATTGCTAATTCTCAAGGATATATGGGTACAAGTTTACATGGATTAATTACTGCTCAAAGTTTTGGTTTGCCTTTTGTGCCCTTAAGTAAAAAGATTAATAAAGCTAAAGTTTATTGTGAATATTGGAATAGTCATAATATAACCAGTCCTTTAGATTTTAAAGACATATTGATTGCAAAGGAAAGATTTGAGACATGGAATTATGAAGCTGCGAATGAAAGTTTATTACCACAGAAAAAATTAGTATACGAGAATTTTCAGAAAATATTTGCTGAGCTTCAATAACAAAATAAAATGAGCATCATCCTAAAAGTAGAAAAAATAATCCAACTATCCCCTTAAGGGAAAATATTATCTTTGGAAAATGAGCACAATCCTAAAAGCCGAAAATATCTCCAAACAATACCGTCTCGGGCAGGTAGGCACCGGCACGCTTAGCCATGACCTTAACCGCTGGTGGGCAAGTTTGCGCGGGAAGGAAGATCCCTATTTACAAGTAGGCGCAGTAAACGACCGAAGCGCGAAGGCGACTGAAGATTATGTATGGGCGCTGCGGGATATTAATTTTGAGGTAAAACAGGGCGAAGTTTTGGGAATTATAGGAAAAAACGGCGCGGGAAAATCTACCCTGCTTAAAATTTTATCGAGGGTGACTTCCCCCACCACCGGCAGCATTAAAACCAGGGGCAGGATTGCTTCTTTGCTGGAAGTAGGCACCGGGTTTCACGGGGAATTGAGCGGCAGGGAAAACATCTTTATGAACGGCGCCATTTTGGGGATGACCAAAAATGAAATAAGAACAAAACTGGATGAGATTATAGATTTTTCCGGTTGTGAGATGTATATAGACACGCCCGTAAAACGCTATAGCAGCGGGATGACGGTGCGCCTTGGTTTTGCAGTGGCTGCGCACCTGGAACCGGAAATCCTGGTGGTAGATGAGGTTTTGGCTGTGGGCGATGCCGAATTCCAGAAAAAAGCCATCGGTAAAATGCAGGACCTTTCTATTGGGCAGGGCAGGACGGTGTTGTTTGTGAGCCATAATATGGCGAGTGTAAAGAGTTTATGTACAAAAACGATCGTTCTTGAAAATGGTATTGTAGTTTATGAAGGGAATACGAAAGATGGGATTGATAGTTATTTACAATTAAACCAGAATTCTGGGTTTAAAGGAGTTTATAATAAAAAAATAGAGGATGGCTCCGGAATAGAAAACCTAACAATAGTAGATAAAAACAATAAAAACAGAACCGAATTTGGTTTTGATGAGCCTATAACAATTAAAAGTAAGGTTTTAATTGAAGAAAAGTATTTGAATTCATATTTGAGTCTTCGGGTAGTGGATAAAAGCGATAAAATAATATTCTCTTCTGAAATAAAATTATCTACAAGAATAAAAACAGGAGGGACTCATTTTTTTAAGGTAGAAATTCCAGCGAAAATATTAGTTCCGAATTTTTATAATGTAACTTTTGGTATTCATATTCCAAATGTGTTAATGATTGATTATATCGAAAATTGTCTTTCATTTAACATTGTAGAAACTGGTTCTGAATTTCATATTTATCAGGGAAGAGATTATGGCTGTGTGATTATTAACTGCGACTGGTCTTATTTGAAAAATAAATAAAAGTAAATAACCTGCCTTAAATAATGGCGGTAAGATAATGGTTTAATTAATAATAAATAGATCACGAATTATTTTAACAAGTCACTTCTACAATGATAGGATACAAGAAAACAAAAATATTCAAAAAGTTTTTTAATTTTTTAGCACCTGAGGTTATTACCTTAATTAGGCGAAAAATTAAATCGTCAAATCAGATTATTGCTAAGGAAGAAGAGTTGCCACGCTACACAAAGACTTCAGTTGTATTTGAAGGTAAAAAAATAATTATTCCTGATATTGCTTCTTTTCGTTTTATGTACAAGGAAATTTTTGAACAAGAAATATATAAATTTAAAACTTCTACCCCTGAGCCATTTATAATTGACGGAGGGGCTAATATCGGTTTGGCAACTATTTATTTGAAGAGATTATTCCCAACTTCCAAAATCATTGCATTTGAGCCAGATCCTGATATTTTTAAATTTTTAAAAAATAATATAGCAGCATTTAATCTCACAAACGTTGAATTGCACCAAAAAGGTCTATGGGATCATGAAACTAGTCTTGAATTTTCCTCAGAGGGAGCTGATGGCGGATTAATTTCTGATTTGGACAAAACAAGATCAACTTCTATAAAGATAGAAACCATTTCACTTAAGCCTTATTTAAAAAGACCTGTAAATTTTCTAAAATTAGATATTGAAGGAGCTGAGAATAAAGTCTTAAAGGATATTCAAGATAATCTTGATATGGTTGAAAGAATTTTTGTTGAGTATCACTCTTTTATTGATCAACCTCAAACATTAAATGAAATTATAGATATTCTTACAAAATCAAAATTTAGGCTTTACATGTCAATTCCGGGAAATAATTCTTTAAATTCTCCCTTAATGGGTTTGGGGAACTATAATAATATAGATTTTCAATTAAATATCTTTGGATTTAAAGAAGATGAAATTTAATTGAAAACCTTGTTATAATAAGAAAAATTTAAATATGAAGTTACTTAATTTGGGGTGTGGTCAAAAATACCATAAAGATTGGCTAAATATTGATTTTGTTTCTAATAGTGAATACGTTAAAGCTCATAATTTATTAAAAGGTATTCCCTTAAAAGATGAATCCATCGATGTTGTTTATCATTCACATATTTTAGAACATTTTTCAAAGGAAGATGGCTATCATTTTATCCGGGAATGTTTTCGGGTCCTAAATAAAGATGGAATAATAAGGATTGCCGTTCCAGATTTAGAAATTATTGCAAAAGAATATTTAAAAAATCTCCAATTATCGATTGAAGGGGATAAAGAAGCAAAAAATAATTATGAATGGATCAAATTAGAGTTATTTGATCAAATGGTGAGGAATGTAAGTGGAGGTGAAATGTTGAGATATTTGAAGCAACCAGTTATACCTAACGAAACATACGTTTTTAACCGGATTGGATCGGAAGGGAGAATAATAAGGGAATCATTTTTGAACAATCCAAATCCAATTCAGAATAAAATAAGCAAAAGAAAATTGAAAGCATCTGGTTTAAAATTAATTTTTAAAAAGATGAAAGCAGTTTTTAAAAAAATAAAGCCAGGTAAAAGTGCTATGACAATGCAACAATCTAAAGCACTTCAAATTGGACAATTTAGACTTGGGGGTGAAATACATCAATGGATGTACGATCGGTTTTCTTTAGGAGAACTTCTTAAAAAAGTGGGTTTTGGAGAAATCAAAATTTGTAATGCATTCGAAAGTGAGATTCAAAATTGGGAAACTTATGAGCTTGATGTTGTGAATGGTGAAGTTAGAAAATCGGATTCCCTATTTATTGAAGCGAAAAAATTATGAAAGTACTTCTGGTTAATTCCTTTGATAAAGGCGGAGCAGCAAATTCTTGTAAACGATTACATCTTGGATTGCTTTCCAAGAATATTGAATCGGAAGTCTTACTTAAATCAAAACAAGATAACTGGGTGCATTCTTTTAATTTCGTACAGTTTCCAAAATCCCTCTCGAAAATTAAGAGTTTGGAAAATAAAATAAAAAGAATTTTAAAGGAATTTAAAGTTTATTCTCCAAAAGAGCCTAAACAAGAAGATCAGGAATTTCTGAAAAGAAGGTTGAGGGGACTTGAAATGTTTAGCTATCCAAATTCCAGTTCTGATATAACTCAATCTGCCCCTTATAAAAGAGCAGAAATTATCAATCTTCATTGGGTAGCAAATTTTCTGGATTATCAATCCTTTTTTGAAAAAAATACTAAACCAGTTGTTTGGACTTTACACGACATGAATCCATTTAGTGGTGGAGAGCATTATGAAGAAAAATATTTAGGAATTGACAACTTTGGTTTTCCAATAAGAAGGCAAGTTTCGGAAGAAGAAATAAAATTTGCGAAGAAAAATATTGAAATAAAAATACAGGCGTTATCAAAGGTTAAAAATTTGACCATTGTGGCACCTTCCGAATGGTTGGCGGAAGAAGCAAGAAAAAGGGAGGTATTTAAAGGAAAAGCAGTTCATTGTATTCCAAATGGATTAGATCCTAAGATATATTCACCGCGGGATCAAGATTATTCAAGAGGACTATTAAATATTCCAAGAGATAAGAAAGTTATATTGTTTGTTGCAGATTCTATCAGCAATAATCGAAAGGGATTTATCTATCTTAAAAGGGCGTTTCAACAATTATCAAATAAGAATGTTGTTTTGTGCGCGGTTGGGCAAAAGAACAGTGAATTGGAATCCTTCAATAATATTCTCGAACTAGGACCTATTTATGACGAAAGATTGATGAGTGTTGTGTATTCTGCCGCAGATATTTTTGTGATACCATCATTGATGGATAATTCACCAAATACCGTTTTAGAATCCATTATGTGCGGTACGCCAGTAATTGGATTCCCGATGGGAGGAATTCCCGATATGATAAGGCATGGAAAAAACGGATTATTAACCAAGGAAATAAGTGTTAATTCACTGGTTGAAACTTTGACAGATTTTCTGGATAAACCAGAAAGGTTTGACAAGGATGAAATAAGAGGTGATGCTTTAAAAAAATATGATCAAAAAATTCAAGCTGAACGATATATAAGTTTATTCAAGGAAATTAATGGACAAGTATAAAGAAAATCATTCAATGAAAACAGCCCTCATCACAGGAATCACAGGACAAGACGGGGCATATTTAGCGGAATTCTTGCTAAAAAAGGGCTATGTAGTTCACGGGATTAAAAGAAGAAGTTCTTCCTTTAATACAGACAGGATAGATCATTTGTACCAGGACCCGCACGAGAAGGATATTCGCTTCAAGTTGCATTATGGGGATTTGAGTGACGCCATGAACCTTACCCGCATTATACAGGAAGTACAACCCGATGAGATCTACAACCTGGGGGCTATGTCTCATGTAAAAGTAAGTTTTGACACCCCGGAATATACCGGCAATATAGATGGGCTGGGAACTTTACGAATTTTGGAAGCGGTGCGCTTATTGGATCTTACCAAAAAGACCAGGATCTACCAGGCATCTTCATCAGAATTATATGGCAAGGTGCAGGAAGTGCCGCAAACCGAGAAAACGCCTTTTTATCCGCGAAGTCCGTATGGAGTTGCAAAATTGTACGGCTACTGGATCACGGTGAATTACAGGGAAGCTTATGGAATGTTCGCCTGTAACGGGATCCTGTTCAATCACGAATCGCCCTTGCGCGGGGAAACATTTGTTACCCGAAAGATCACCCGGGCCGCGGCCAGGATCGCATTGGGAATGCAGGAAACTTTGTTTTTAGGAAATCTCAACGCGAAACGGGACTGGGGTCACGCCAAAGATTATGTGGAGGCGATGTGGCTAATGCTGCAGCAGGAAACGCCGGAAGATTATGTGATCGCCACCGGAGTAACTACTTTGGTACGGGATTTTGTGAAGCTGGCTTTTGCCCAGGTAGGCGTTAGCCTGACTTTTAAAGGTGAAAATGAAAATGAAACAGGATCGGTAAAGGCCTGTTCAAATCCGGAATTTCAGTTGCCTATTGGAAAGTTAGTGGTGAAGATAGATCCAAAATATCATCGACCAACAGAAGTGGATCTGCTGATAGGTGATGCAACCAAATGCAAGGAAAAACTGAACTGGGCACCCAAATATACACTTGCACAACTGGTGGAGGAGATGATGGAAGCTGATGTGAGGTTATTTCAGAAGGAGAAATATTTAAAGGACGGTGGACATGATACGTTGAATTATCATGAGTAAATCCCCCCAGCCCCCGAAGGGGGAGTAAAAAAGCGTGGAAAGTGGCCCCGAAGGATCGGGAGAGGAAAGTTCAACTACGAACAGCCTCTCGAAATTCGTTTTAATTCGGATAAATTCGGCTAAATTTGTATTACATGGAGAAAGATTCTAAAATATATATCGCAGGTCATACGGGAATGGTGGGTTCTGCAATTGTTAGAAAACTGAAACAGGAAGGCTATTCAAATCTTATTTTGAGAACCTCTAAGGAACTCAATCTTATAAATCAGCAGTCGGTAATTAACTTTTTTGAAGAGGAAGAACCGGAGTTTGTGTTTTTAGCGGCCGCGAAAGTGGGGGGAATAGAAGCCAATAATACATACAGGGCGCAGTTTTTATATGAAAATATGATGATCCAGAATAACGTGATCCATCAAAGTTATGTTCATGGGGTTAAAAAATTGTTGTTTTTGGCATCTTCCTGTATTTACCCAAAATTGGCGCCACAACCCATAAAAGAAGGCTATTTACTCACAGGAAAACCGGAACCAACTAATGAGCCTTATTCCATAGCGAAAATAGCCGGGGTAAAAATGTGTGAAAATTACAATCGACAGTATGGCTGTGATTTTATTTCGGTAATGCCAACCAACCTTTATGGCCCCAACGATAATTATGATTTAGCAACCGCGCACGTGCTTCCGGCCTTATTGCGTAAATTTCACGAAGCCAAGATGCAGGAAGAAAAGACGGTTGAAGCCCGCAGTGAGCCTGTCGATGCTTGTAATGAGCCTGTCGAATTATGGGGGACAGGCACTCCTTTGCGAGAATTTTTACATGTAAATGACCTTGCTGAAGCTTGTTTTCATTTAATGCAAACTTACCGTGGAAATACAAGCGTGAATATAGGGACAGGAAAGGACATTTCCATAAAAGAACTCGCAGAACTGATCAAGAAATTGGTTGGATATAAAGGCGAACTAATTTGGAATAAAAACAAACCCGATGGCACGCCTCGTAAATTGCTGGATGTTTCTTTGATTTACAGCTTGGGGTGGAAACATAGGATTGGGCTGGAAGAGGGGATAAAGGAAGTGTATAAGAATAAATTTTTATAAGCATGTCCTCAACTAAATTGAATCCGTTGCTAACCATTATAATGCCTACCTATAATTCCGCGGCTACTTTAGATATTGCCTTAGAAAGCATTATTCATCAAACTTTTCAAAATATTGAAGTATTGATTATTGATGGATTATCCCGTGACGATACAATTGAAATAGCAAAGAAATACCAATTGGAATTTCCACAGATCAAAATTACTTCTGAAACTGATAAAGGTATTTATGATGCAATGAATAAGGGAATTGGTATTGCACAAGGGGAATGGGTTTATTTTATGGGGAGTGATGATTCTTTATATGAAACCACTACCTTAGAACAAGTTCTTAATAATGAGAAAATAAAAAACTTAGACGTAATTTATGGAAACGTTTATTCTATGGGCTTTGATGGTGTTTACGATGGGGAATTCACCTATACAAAATTAACGATTAAAAACATTTGTCATCAGGCAATTTTTTTTAGAATGATGGTATTTAAAAAAACAGGAAAGTTTAATATAAAGTACAAAGCTCTCGCAGACTGGGACCACAACATTAGATGGTTTTTTTCCTCCAAAATATCAAAATCATATACAAATCAAATAATAGCAAATTTTGGAGAAGGAGGATTTAGCTCACAGAACGAAGATGAGGTTTTTCTTAAAGATAAAAGTTTTAAGGTTGTTATGAAAGGAATAAGAAAATTAGAAAAATCTAAATTAATAGGCATAATTAGGAATGCTCTGATTTATGCTAAAAAAGAAAAAATATATTTTCGAATATATTTTTTGTTAATTATCAAGCACTTTCTAATATTGGGAAGGAAATTAGACAAATTAATGAAAATTAAAACAGATTAAATTTAAAAAAAAGATTTTATAGATATAAATTTTAAGGTTCTTACATTTATAACTCGGTATTTGAGACAGCTGAATTTTATAGGTTCTTTTTACAATCTTGGTTTAAAAATATAAAAATTTTGATGATGGATAATGAACTCAAAAAGAGAACCAGTTTATGGTAGAACAAGAAATTCCTAAAGGAAATTTACTTTTAACACAAACAATTTTATGATAAATTCAAATGCTCGCAATTGTAATTCCATATTTTAATATAAAATATTTTGAAGAAACCCTTTCTTCATTAGCCAACCAAACCAATAAAAATTTTAAGGTTTATATTGGGAATGATGCTTCCCAGGATGACCCGACAGACTTAATAGAATCCTTTAAAGGAAAATTTAATATTACCTATAAAAAGTTTGATGAAAATTTAGGAGGAACCTCTTTAACCGGACAATGGAACAGATGTATTGAAATGGTTCAGGAAGAAAAATGGATTATGATTTTGGGGGATGATGATATGTTAGATAGCTCAGTTGTTAATGCTTTCTATAAGCATCATGATGTATTTAATGAAAAATCTAAATTAGTTAGGTTTGCATCAAAAAATATTTCAGAAAAAACCAAGAAAACATCTGATATTTTTGAACATCCTGTTTGGGAAAAAGCTGAAGATTCTTATTACCGGAGGTTTAAGGGTTTAACCAGAAGTTCCTTATCAGAATATATATATGAAAAAAAAACTTTTTTGAAACATGGATTCTATCCATATCCTCTTGCCTGGCATAGTGATGACAGAGCCTGGCTGGAATTTTCGGAAAATAATCCAATTTATTCAATAAATGAGGCCGTGGTTTTGGTTAGAAATTCGTCAATTAATATTTCAGGGAGGATTGATAACGAGGATTTAAAAAATCAAGCTACCATAAAGTTTTATAAGTATTTAATTTCCAATAAATTGCCGAATTATAATATAAAACAACAAATCTTTTTGATGAGGGCTGGTGAAAATGAAATTCTGAAATCAAGGAAGTTAAAAATGCAGGAATGGATGTTTTTAATATTTCATCATTCCCAAAATTTTGAGTTCAAATCCTTTAAAAAATTAATTAAAAGATTTATAAAGAGTATGTTGAATCGTTGATTATTAATAAACTACGAAATTAAAAACCAATTTTTTTCTAAAAATGCCACACACTTTAGTCTCCATTATTATTCCAACCTTTAACCGTTCTCACTTACTTGGTGAAACTTTAAATTCAGTATTGGCGCAAACTTATACATACTGGGAATGTATTGTAGTGGACGATGGATCTAATGATAATACAGAAGAACTGGTACAATCCTATTCTAAAAAAGACCAAAGGATCAAATTTTATCATCGCCCGCAAGAAAAACCTAAAGGTGCAAGTTCCTGCAGGAATTACGGTCTTGAAAAATCGGAAGGTGCATTTATCCAATTCCTGGATTCAGATGATCTTATATCTAAAGAAAAACTTTCAAGTCAATTAAAATTATTAGAGAAAAACCCACTCAATTCTATAGCAACCTGTAAATGGGGAACTTTTATAAGTGATCCAGGCAATTCTAAAATTCATCAAAAACTAAGTGCTTACAAGGATTTTGACAACCCCTTAGATTTTATTAATGCGATGGGGGTTTCTATTTGTTATTTTCCACCACATGCTTATTTGATCAGGAAATCAATAATAGTTAAAGCCGGATATTGGAATGAATACTTATCTTTAAATGATGACTCTGAATTTATGATAAGGGTTATAGTCAATTCAGATAAAATTTGTTTTTCAGAAGGATGTATTGCATTTTATCGCCTTCCGGGAGAAGATAATTTAAGTTCCTATAATGGTGAAAATAAAGTTTTAGATGCTATTTATAGCTGGAAACTAATTGAAAATTATTTAAAAATTCGATTCAAAAAGGATGAATTTGATTTCATGGAGAGGGCTAAAAATGATTTTTACAAACATGCCAAGGTCTTCCCCGATTTAATTAAAAAAAACGAATATTTTTTTAGAGTTCAGTTGAGGAGAGAATCTTCCTGGGTTAAAAAAATTTTTTCCCGCATAATAGGAAAATTAAAATAAATGGCAGAACAACCTCTTATCTCAATTATTTTACCTGTACATAATGGCAGAAAGTATTTAAAGCAGTCCATTCAAAGTTGTTTGGATCAGACCTATCTTAATCTTGAACTTATAATAGTTAATGATGCATCTACAGATAGTACACTTCAAATTGCCGAGGATTTTGCAGGTCTGGATAAAAGGGTGAAAATTATTACAAATAATATAAACCAAAAATTACCAGCAAGTTTGAATATTGGTCATAGACATGCCCAGGGAGAATTTGTTACCTGGACTTCAGATGATAATATGTACCAAAAGGATGCTCTGGCAACTTTATTTAAGGCTATTATCCAACAAAAGGCAGATATAGTTTATTGTGATTATTTACTTATTGATGAAGATGGTATTCTTGTTGGGAAAACCATTCTTAAGCCTATTGAATTTTTACTGTTTTATGGAGTAATAGGAGCTTGTTTTTTATACCGGAAGGAAGTATTTGAACGTAACCATGGGTACAACGATAAGCTTTATCTTGTAGAAGATTATGATTTTTGGTTAAGGGCTCTCAAGCATAGCCATTTTTATAAAATTGAAAATCCCGGTTATTATTATTATAGGTATCATGCTAATAGTTTAACCGAAAGGATGAAAACTGAACCTGATTTAAAAAATCAATTTTTACAGAATCTTCAAGAACTATATGAAGGATTATTTGATGAGTTGCCGCTAAAAAACAAAGATGTACTGGTTCAATTTCTAATCTCGCGATTTAAAGATGGAACAAACGATAATATTGTTCCAATAATTAATAAAGGTTTTTTCTCAGATATTGAAATTGTTTCTCTCTATTTAAAGGATTTCATAGGTAAAAATTTAAAAAGATATATTTTAGAAGATGTATTGGAAACTTTATTGCAAAAGGAAAAGTTTCAGAAACCTATAAATATTTATAATTTACATCGGGAAGTTAAGGGAGATTTGATATACCTACCTATTGACAGATATTTTGCCATTTTAAAAAAATGTTTGATTTAAGCAAAAATAATAATAATTAGTAATTCAGGACTTAAATTTATCTTTGATTTATTACCAAACAACATGGATTTTCACAATAAAAATATATTAATTATTATACATCTGGGTTGTTTGGGTGGTGCTGAAAGACAAGGTTTGGGAATTTCTAAAATCCTAACCGAAAAATATAATTGTAAAGTTAATTTATTGTTGACTTCCTCTGGTGATACCTCCATGGAATTTGGAGATTTTGCTGAGGAATGCCATATTAAAAATATACTGTTTGTAGATAATCCCTACTTACTATTTAAAAAAGAGCTTACTTTTATAAATATAAAACGCTTATTCAAATCATTATCATATCTTTTTAAATTAAGAAAAGCTATAAAACCTTTTAAACCGGATATTATTATTCCATTTTTAAATTTCCCGTCTAAAGTAGCTTATTATTTGTATTGGTTAATCCCTTCTGTTAAGTTCACTTTCTGGCACCAGTTAGGATTGGATGTGCTTAGTTATGATATTTTTGAAAGTATTGCGGCCAGAAATTCATCCTGTGTGATCGCCAATGCCAGCAATGGCCTGGAAATGTTTAAGAATTTATATATAATTGAACCTCAAAATTTACATATATTACCCCAGTATATTTCTCTCGGGCACCAAGTTTTTGATAAGGAAAAATTAAAATTAAAATTTGGAATTCCACAAAATTCTATAGTTATAGGTATGGTTGCTCACTATCGCCCGGAAAAATATCATGAACTACTCTTAAATGCTTTTGAAAAGTTAATAGAGAAACATAATAATATTTATTTGGTGTTCTTAGGAAATAAAAATAGTACTGTTGCTACTCAACAAAAATTTAAATATTTAGGGGACAAAATCCTGAATAATAATATGATTTCTAGAGTTTTGCTTCTTTCGGGATTTATAGTGGAAGAAGTTTTAACAGTTCTGGATATTGGAGTCCTGGTTTCCAGAATTGAGGGCATGCCTAATGCTGTTATGGAATATATGTTATATGGTTTACCTGTGGTGGCTACGAACCATCCAGGTTGTGTTGAATTACTGAAGAATTCAGAATTTTTGATAGAAAACGAGGAACAAAGGTTGATGGAGACCTTGAACAAATTAATAGAATCGCAGGATCTCAGGAATGCTGAAGGTGAATTTAATTTAGAAAAAATTAAAGCCTATGATATGCCTTCCTATATGGAAAAATTGGAGGTTATAATGAATAAAACCTTAAATTTATGAAACCTTGCTCTTGTTCTAGCCTTAATATTTTTTACATTATCAAAATCTAATATGCGAGAGAAAACTAATTTGATTTCTATTATTATCCCTTGTTTTAATGATCATGAATATATTGAGCAAGCTGTACAATCTGCCTTGGATCAAACTTATGAAAACAAGGAGATAATTGTGGTTGATGATGGGTCTAATGCCAAAACCAGGGCAGTCTTAAAAAATTTTGAATCAAAAATAGACTTATTAATCACCCAGGATAATCAAGGACAGAGCATCGCTCGAAATAATGGGATCAAGAAGGCCACCGGAGAATATATTTTAAACCTGGATAGCGACGATTATTTTGAGAAAAGTTTTTGTGGAAGAGCTGTAAAAAAATTTCTTGAAGATTCGCAAATTAAAATAATAACCTGTCATGCACGAAGGTTTGATGAAAAAGGCGAAATTGATGTTTTTGTCCCAAGAGGTGGAAATCTGGAGAATTTTCTATTTGCTAATGCGGCCTTGGGTAGTGTTATGTTCAAAAAAACAGATTGGGAGAAAACAGGTGGATATGAAGAGGAGTTGCCTATATTAGGATTTGAGGACTGGGAATTTTATATTCAACTTTTAAAATCGGGCGGATATGCATATATAATTCCCGAGGTGCTATTTAATTATCAAATAAGGGAAAATTCAACCACAAATCGCATTAAAGATTTAAAATTTGATAAATTGAAAAATATTATTTTTAAGCATAGTGATTTGTATAAGGAAAATTTCGATTTATTAATACTGGATTTAATTGAAAGATTGAAAGCAGAGGAGAAGGAGAAAATTAAGAATAGAGAACGCATAGAGTTTAATTTAGGAAATTCTCTTTTAAAATTTCCGAGATTTATAAAGTCATTACCAAGTCGCATTTTGATTAAATTAAAATCTCAGTTTCGGTAAAAATTTTTGCATAAAGGCTGACACAAAAAAATATGAAGAAAAGGATTAAGACTCTGTTAAATATATCACCTTTAATGCTTTATGAGATAATTCATGATTTAAAGATCCAGAAAAGGCGCAATAGAACGAAAAAGGAAACTATCAATAAATATTTAAAAAATCACAAGAAAAGAAAATTACAAATAGGCTGTGGTCAAAATTTTTTAAATGGATGGCTCAATACTGATTTGAATGATTTAGATGGAGCTATGTATATGGATGCCGGAGAACAATTTCCGTTTGAGAATGAAAGCATTGATTTTATTTATTCTGAACATATTTTCGAACATTTAACGATAAAACAACAAATAAATATGATGAAGGAGGCTTATCGCGTACTTAAAAATGGAGGAGTTATGCGGCTAGCCACTCCAAAACTCGATTTTTTATTTGAGTTGTATTCCCAACCTACAAAAAAAGAAAATAACGAATACGTAAAATGGGCGGTTAAGTCGATCCCTAATTTGAGAATAGCACAAGATAAAATATTGAATAATTCATCTCATTATCCCTACGTAATTAATAATTTTTTCAGGGATTGGGGACATCAGATGATTCATAATTTTGAAAGTTTTCAAAATTTGGCCTATCAAAGTGGTTTTGCAACAGTTAGAAAAGTTGAGGTGGGAGAAAGTGAAATTGAAGATTTACGAAAAATAGAAAAACATGGAACAATAATTCCGGAGCATATCAATAGTTTAGAAACGATGGTTATCGAAGTAATCAAATAATGGAAAAGAATACCCAAAAAGTTTCCATTATCATGGCCACCTATAATAGAGCTCATTTGATTGAAGAAACTTTAGATTCAATCCTAAACCAATCTTTTAGAAACTGGGAGTGTATTATAATAGATGATGGCGAGAGTGATAGCACGCAAGAAGTTCTTTATCCTTATTTGGAAAAGGATTCTCGAATTAAATATTTTAAAAGAGACAACTCACATCAAAAAGGTCTGCCTGGATGCCGTAATATGGGACTTGAATTAGCTAACGGAGAATATATTATTTTCTTTGATGATGATGATATTGTGCATCCCGATAATCTTAAATTTTCAATTGTATCAATTAAATTGCATAAAGTTGAGTATCTGAGATATTTAAGAGAAGTATTTGGCGGTGAATTTTCAGAAAATTTTGATAGGTCTGATACCTTCAAAACCTTAAATCTGGATATTTATGATCTTGAGAATATTATAACAGGTAAACTTCCTTTTAATTCTTGCCAGATTTTATGGAAAAGGAAATGTTTTGAAGATAATCACTTTAAGGAAGATTTAATGTATGCCGAGGAATGGGAATGTTATTCGCGTATTTTATCTACAGGAGTTAAAGGGATTTCTATTGATAAAGTTCTTTTTTACGGGAGAAAACATCCCAACTCAAATACTGGGGAGTTTTATAATAACGATCCGGTAAGAAGGGCTTCCAATTTGATGGCGATTCATTTGGTGATAGAGAATTTATCTAAAAAAGGATTATTATCCCCAAATTTGGTGCAGTATTTTATAAGGACAGGATTTTTATTAAAAGAAATTTCGGTAATAGAAGATGTGCTTAAGCATTCAAATGCAGGTTCTTTTAAAAAGCTCAGGTATCTATGGGGTTTTAGAATTTATCCTGTTTTAAAACCATTTTTTAATCTTAAAGCTAAACTAAAAAAATCTTGAAAATCCTCCTTTGTTTTGGAACCCGTCCAGAAGCTATTAAAATGGCTCCAGTAATTCATGAGCTCAAAAAGCAAAAACTTCAATTTAAAGTCTGTGTTACTGCGCAACACCGGGAAATGCTGGACCAGATATTGGATTTCTTTGAAATAATACCGGATTATGACCTGGATTTAATGCAGCCAAACCAGTCATTAAATGAACTTAGTTCAAAAATCCTCAAAGAAATTGATGGGGTTATGGAAAAGGAACATCCCGAGCTTGTTTTGGTGCAGGGGGATACCACAAGCGCAGCCATGGTTTCCCTTGCCGCATTCCACCGCCAGATTAAAGTTGGACACGTAGAGGCAGGTTTACGTACCTATAACAAGGCAGCTCCTTTCCCCGAGGAAATAAACCGCCAACTTACTGCCAGGGTCGCCGATTTGCATTTTGCTCCAACAGCCAAAGCAAGTGCCAATTTATTAAAAGAACAAATTCCTAAAGAACAGCTTTGTATTACAGGAAATACTGTGGTAGATGCTTTGCAGTGGGCAATTAGGAAAATGGAGTCCGAGCCATTTTGTGAGGAAATCCAGAAAATAAAAGCCTTACTCAACCCGAATAAAAAACTGATCCTTGTAACAGGTCACCGCAGGGAGAATTTTGGGGAAGGACTCATCCATATATGCGAAGCATTGTTTGAACTTTCAGAAAGGGAGGATGTAGAATTGATTTATCCTGTTCATTTAAATCCCAACGTAACCGGGCCTGTACAGGAGTTGCTCAGTCACAAAAAGAATATCCACCTTATTGCACCTGTGGCTTATCCCACCATGCTTTGGTTGATGCAAGAGTGCAGCCTTATAATTTCTGATTCCGGCGGGATTCAGGAAGAAGCGCCAACTTTTAAAAAACCAGTGCTCGTAACCAGGGAAGTATCAGAACGAATGGAGGGCGTGGAGGCAGGCTTTTCTTTCTTGGTTGGAACAGATAAAAATAAAATAGTAGAAGAGGCAATTCGGATTTTAGATAATACTCCTGATTTTTTAGGAATTGAGAATCCTTATGGGGATGGAACTGCTGCTTTTAGAATTGTTGAGTTTTTGAAAAATAGAATTGAGTAATTAGTATTGAGTATTGAGAAAAGCGCCCCGAAGGGTCGGGAGTGGAAAATAGAATATAAAAAACAGAGAAAAGAATAAGGACTTTTAACGTCCCCCTTACTTAGATTTCCTAAAATTGCATAGTTTTACAACAAACCATAAATTAAGAACCCTAATTCCAAACCACAACCATAAATCCCAAACCCCAAACAACAATTTGCCAACCCCAAAAAAAATATTAGTTGTTGTTGAATCCATTGACGTGGAAGACAGCAGTGGTTCCAAGGCAAATATTGCACTCATTCAAAATTTACACAAAGCCGGGTTTGAAGTGTTGGTTTATCATTACACCCGGAAAGATATCCAGCTGCCAGGAATTGTTTGTGTATCCATTAAAGAAAATAGGCGAAGTCCGTTGTTTTTTCTAAGCAGGTTAGAACGTACTTCACGTGATTATTTAAAGTTGGATGTGCATAAACCACTTCAGAATATGTTTGGTTTTTCTTTTACACTTTTTAATGACCGAAACAGCATAGTTGCTGCCTTGCGAAAAATTGAGGGTTTTAAACCCGATTTGGTATTGACCCTTAGTAAAGGAGGAAGCTTCCGGTCACACCACGCATTATTGAAGCTACCTGAATTGCATAATAAATGGATAGCCTATATGCACGATCCCTATCCGATGCATCATTACCCTAAGCCATTCACCTGGACCGAGCCCGGATCTGTCAAAAAAGAAAACTTTATACGGGAAATTTCTAAAAAGGCAGCTTTTAGTGCCTTTCCCAGTAAACTATTGCTGGAATGGATGGGGAATTTTTATCCGGATTTTTTAAGGTCCGGGTTCGTAATTCCTCATCAAATAATTGAGTTCTCTACGGAAGCTATTGAGTTCCCTAAATACTTTGATCCCAAAGGCTTTAATCTATTGCATGCCGGAAATTTATTGGGTGCCAGAGATCCGAAAGGTTTAGTAAAAGCTTTCATTCAATTCCTGAAGAATTTTCCTGAAGCGAAACCTTATTCAAAACTCATATTTTTAGGTGGAAATAACAAGCGGCTATTAAATGTGGAAACCCAAAATATTGAAAATATATATGTAAGCGAGGAGTATGTCTCTTTTGAACAGGTTTTTAAAATGCAACAACATGCTGCGGTAAATATCATCCTGGAGGCTAAAGCAGAAATCAGTCCGTTTTTACCGGGAAAATTTCCGCATTGTGTGCAGGCAGACAAACCGATACTTCTATTAGGCCCGCCAAAAAGTGAAGCAAGAAGATTATTAGGTGAAAATTATAAGTTTTGGGCAGAAATAGATGATCTTAATGGGATTACTAAATCCCTTGAAAATTTATATCTTCAGTGGCGAAAATCACCTGAGGATTTTAGATTAAACAGGCCAGATTTAATCAACTATCTATCTGTTCCTCATTTAAAGGAAGTTTTGGATAAGAAACAAATTACTTCATGAAAATCTTAATGGTTTCCATATTTGCGCCTCATTTCTTTAACTGGACAGAACAGTTAAAAGATTCAGGACATGAAGTCTATTGGCTAGATGTTTTTGATTCAAATACCAGGGTAGAACAAATAGATTTTGTGGAACAAATCATTGGTTGGAGGTATAAATGGGATTATCCGGGAAGGTCTTTTGTAAAAAAGAATTCTCCTGTCTTAAACCGGTTGATCAATCGATTTAACGAAAGGAATCTAAAAGCTATTTTAGAGAAGAAAATTCAGGAAATTAAACCCGATGTAGTGCATAGCTTTGTGATGCAGAGTGCCGGACTTCCAATTTTAAAAGTAATGAAGAGGCATCCTGAAGTAAAATGGATCTACTCTTCCTGGGGTAGTGATATTTTTTATTACAATAAATTCAATAGAGATCGGAAGGCTATGAAAGTGGCCTTATCTAAAATAGATTATCTTTTTACCGATTGTTTAAGAGATTTTAAGATTGCTGCCAATCTCAATTTTAAAGGAGAATTTCTGGGAGGATTTCCGGGCAGGGGTGGATTCGATTTTAAGAAATCGGATCCTTTTATAAAGTCTTTCAAAAAACGAACTACACTTTTAATAAAGGGTTACCAAGGGAAACATGGGAGATGTATTCCTGTTTTAGAGGCAATTTCCGGATTAAAAACGGAGTTGAAGAATTATAAAGTAGTTGTTTTTGGGGCAGATATGGAAGTGGCCGAATTTGTTGAAAATTCTGAAATGGAAAACTGGAACAACTTAGTTGTCCTTAGAAAGATCACTGAACTTGAGGTACTCAAATTAATGGGGGAATCATTAATTTACATAGGAAACAGCCTTTCAGATGGAATGCCAAATACATTATTGGAAGCAATTATAATGGGAGCATTTCCTATTCAGTCTAATCCCGGTGGTGCAACCGCAGAATTCATTGAAGATGGAGAGAATGGACTTCTTATAAATAATCCTGAAGATCCGAAAGAAATACTTAAATTAATACAGGCAGCTTTAAATAATCCTTCTAAAATGCAGGAAGGGGTTGAATATAATTTTAGATATATTAAATCACGAATGGAAAGGGAAACCGTGAAAATGCAGGTTGTGGAAAAGTATAAACTGATTGAAGAGCAATTATAGTATCTTTCAAAATGATTATAATAAAAAAACCAGAAATTCAGATTGAAGAAGATTCGGCAATTATATCTTCAATATTTTTAGTTGACGGGAAGGAAGATAGGCTATGGTATAAATTACCTGCTAGTCTTAAAAATTATCTGGTTACCGAAAATGTAGATGCTTTTTTAGTAGGATTATTATTTTTAGGTTTAAAAACTGGAAATAATATTAAATTGGAGTCTCCAGTTTCCGCACGCTTATATTATACTTTAAATCATTATTTGATACCTGCTTTATGTTTAGCAAATCCAAAATTTCAGAAAATCAATATTTTTGCCGAGGAATTAAATGAAAAAGATTTAAATCTTGAAAAGATAGCAGGAACTGGACTTTCTTGTGGGATAGACTCCTTTGCTACCTATTTTGATCATATAAATGAAAAAGGGGCTTATAAAATAAAATATTTCACATTTTTTAATGTGGGATCCCATGGTGATTTAGGTGGGGAAAAGGCAAGAAGAGTATATTCTGAAAGATTACAAAATGTTCTGGAATTTGCCAAGAATGAAGAAAAGGAAGTAATAACAGTAGATTCAAATATAAGTGAAATTTTAGGGTTGAATTTTCAGCAAACCAATACTTTGAGGAGTATTTCCTGTATTTTAAACCTTCAAAAATTGTTTAAACATTATTACTATGCTTCTTCTTATAGATTTGAGCATTTTAAATTAGATCCAAAAGATACTTCCTACTATGATATTTTAAACTTACATTTATTATCCACAGAATCTATCACTTTTTTTTCTACTGCAGCTAATTTTACAAGAATAGAAAAAACCGAGTTAATAAGTAATTTTGAGGGGACATATAACTATTTGGATGTATGTGTAGATTTAAACAAAGACCCTGGAGAAAAAAATTGTACTGAATGTGATAAATGTTTAAGAACTGCATTAACTCTTGAACTATATGGAAAATTACATTTATATAATAAAGTTTTTGATATCGAAAAATTTCATATCAATAAAGACCAATTCATAGGAAAACTTTTAGCCACAAAAGAAAAAAATATCTTTAATAAAGATTTGTGGAATCTTTTAAAAAAACGGAGACTAATTCACTTAATTCATTATATAGAATATATTGTTCTAAAATATAATTCTACAAAGAATGCTTTTAAAAAATTCATCAAGAGACAATTAAAAAGATATTAATTTGGTGGCTATCATCTATGCAAACCGGAACAAGGATTTAAAAAGAATTAAAGCTTCCTTTGATTCCCTTAAATGTCAAACGGATGTAATATTCAGGGTAGTTTTTGTGGACTATGGCAGTGAAGAATCTTCAGTTGATAATTTAAAACAACTTTGCAATAGCTATGAATTTGTTAGACCTTATTATCTCCCGGTTTCACAATTGCTCTGGAACAAAAGCAAAGCCCTTAATTATGGAATTTTGCAAACTCAATCTCCATATATTTTTATAGCAGATGTGGATCTTATTTTTCATCCTGAGACAGTCACACTTTTTAATAAACTCGCAGTTAAGGATAAGTACTTTCTTTTTAACCTGGGATATTTGGATAGGGCAGAATCAGGGAAATTGACCAAAAGTTATAAATTTGAGGATTTGAGCCCCAGCAGATTTGGGGAGGTGAACGGAATGATCCTGGCACCTACAAAAGCTTTTTTGGGAGTGAATGGATTGGATGAGTTTTTCCACTTTTATGGATCGGAAGATGAAGATCTTTTTGCGAGAATTGAAAATGCCGGTTATAAAAGGGAAGCCAATAACGAGGCTTGTTTTTACCATAATTGGCATCAAAGCTTTGCGGGTTCAGGGGACAAAATTATCACTGGGAATCCCAGGACAAAAAATATTATGCGAATAAACCAGCGACATTTTTTACTTAACAGGGAAAAAGGAATAATAAAACCAAGGCGGCAGGCTGAGATGGGAAAGATTATTGGTAAAGAGGAAAGTGATCTTTTGCAAAAACCAACAAAAACAGTTAAGATCTATAATATTCTATCTCATGTAGAACATTTTTTAGGGGAAGAATTACCTTCATATACTGGAGAAATAATCAAGATCGAATTTGTTGAGGATCCATATTTTCATACTTTAAAACATAAGGTTAAGAAGTTACTCGGAAAACAGACACAGCCCTATTGCTCGTTAAAGGAAGTGAATGATATGGTATTAAAGGAAATACTTTTTAAATATCGGGATGCTAATTATTCATTTAAAATTTCGGAGGATTTAAAATCGATCATCTTTTGTATCAAGCTTTAATGAAAAAGTGGCGCTGTAATGAAGTGACGAAGTAACGGAAGGAAATGGCACGAAAAACAGTAAACGGAAAACAGTGTTTAAATGAAAAGAAACAAACAACAATCTATTTTATATCAATCATTTTGTGAAGCAGATGGAAGTCAGCATATAGCCAGTGAATATGCAATTAAGAAAATTAATAGGTTGGTGGAAAAATTCCGAATAAAAGGAATTCTGGAGGTTGGATTGGGAATAGGGAGCATATCCGGGATACTATTGGCAGTAAACCGAAATAAACCTGATCTTGACTATACCGGAACCGAAGCCAATGATTTTTGTTTAGAGGCCTTGCCTAAAAATTTAAAGAAAAATTATAGCCGATTGAGAATATATTCAGATTTAACCGAAATACCTGCCAATAAAAAATTTGACCTCATTATTATTGATGGGAAGGATCACAACCTACAGGCGGTAAAGGATCTGATTTCCGAAAATGGCATTATAGCTATAGAGGGAGACCGGATGCCGCAACAGGATTCGCTACAAGAATTATTCCCGCAACATAAATATGTGCATTGCATAAGTAGAGAGAAAAACAAAAGTTTTAGCCCATTCCCAGCGGCCCATTGGCAAGGAGGTTTAAAGATTATCTTCATAAATCCAACTGTTTTTCAGAAATTAGAGTGGGTCAACGAGAAGATTTCTACTAAATTGAGGTATTGGTTTGTTCGTTAAGCCCCCCAGCCCCCGAAGGGGGAGTAAAGAGTAAAATTAAAATATATGTTTATAATTGCTGAAATAGGACAAGCACATGAGGGAAGTATTGAATTGGCTCACTCATACATTGAAGCCTTGTCAGAAACCGGGGTAGATGCGGTGAAGTTCCAGGTGCATATCGCCGAGGCGGAGAGCAGTATTCACGAGCCATTTCGGGTGAAATTGGCATCGCAGGATAAAACGCGTTTCGATTACTGGAAGCGGATGGAATTTACTTTGCAACAATGGAAAGAGTTAAAAAAGCACTGTGATGAGGTAGGAGTGGAATTTTTGGCTTCGCCTTTCAGCAACGCCGCAGTAGATCTTTTGGAAGAGGTGGTAGTCAAGCGATATAAAATTGGCTCTGGGGAGGCAAATAATTTTTTGTTGCTGGAAAAAATAGCCCTAACGGGAAAACCGGTGATCCTGTCTTCGGGAATGAGCTCCTTTGAAGAGTTGGATAAAACAGTGGGATTTTTGAAGTTGAGAAATATTGCTTTTTCTATTTTACAATGCACAACCGCTTATCCCACGCA